>Ga0228535_1000400_pt1 | contig 127637 bp, 99 predicted proteins | sample SJ1metagenome_FD_168457 | JGI IMG/M metagenome (GOLD analysis project Ga0228535, IMG submission 168457) | Enriched culture of PCE-dechlorinating microbial communities from Ithaca, New York, USA - SJ1 | ecosystem: Engineered > Modeled > Simulated communities (microbial... > Unclassified | place...
ATCAAGATATCCAACGCCCAGATGAGAGCAATCCGGCTTCAGCGACACGAGGTCTGCCCAGACTGGAACTACACGATTGATCCCAATACCTCATAACATCCGAATCTTTTTCTTTACGAGTCCTAAGTAGTAAATTGTAAATCGACTTAAGGGATTTGCACATGAGCAACCAGAAACTTGGCATCTTGGCCGTCGTCGCGGCGGCAATGGTTTTTCTGGCGGTACTTACGGCGCGCACATCCATCGGCAACCGGGGGAGGCTCTCCGGTCCGGCTTACTTGATCCAAGGGCTCGACACGGCCATGATCGACAGTCTCAGCGTGGGCCAGGGCACAGAGCAGGTCAAGATCCGCCGGCAGGGCGGGCAGTTCGTCGTTGCGGACATCAACTATCCCGCGGACGCCAAGCAGATCAACGATCTGATCACCAAAGCCCTGGACATCAAGACCGTGGATCGCTACACGAGCGACGTGGCCAATCATGAGGAACTGGAAGTCGCGGAAGAGAAGGCCAAGGGGTTCATCAAGTTCTTTAAGGCCGATGGTTCGCTCCTGGCCGGCATCGTCATCGGCAAGACCCGCGAGGATCAGGGCACATACGTTCGCGAGGCGTCGAGCAATGACGTGTATCTGACGAACGATTCGCCGTGGATTCGCACGAGGGCCCTGGATTACGTCAATCAGGAAATCGCTTCCGTCAAGCGAGAGGACGTCAATACAGTCACGGTCACCACGCCCCAGGGGTCGTACGTGTTGCGGGCCGAGAAGAGCGGCGGCGACGGCGTCCTCATGGACGGCGTGCCGGCCGACAAGATGCTCAAGGAGACCGACGCCAGGAGCGTGTTCACCGCTTTGCAGGGGCTGCGTTTCGACGACGTCAACACCCCCGCTCGGATGGAGGGGCTGACCTTCGACCACAAGTACGTGGCCCGCATGGACGACTCGACCGAATACACGCTGGAACTGGCCAGGAAGGGCGACAAGACCTATTTGAAGGCGAGGGCGGTGTACACGAGCCCCGCCAAGGTGGCGATCGACCCTTCGAAACAGGATTCGCCCGAGGAGTTGAAGAAGAAAGAGGCGATTCTCATGGCCCAGGAAGCCGCGCAGCGTTTTACACTGCGGCACAAGAACTGGGTGTACGAGATTCCCGAATGGAAATCCAAGCATCTTCTGATGCCCCAGGCGGATCTGCTTGAATCCAAGGACAAGCCTGCCGAGGTCAAAGAGGAGTCGGCTTCGCCCGTCGTGCCGGCTCTGTCTCTGGATGCTCCGACGACCCCGCAGGCGGCTGAACCGAACCAGACCAAGTGAGTGAGGAGTTCGCTTGAAGATAGACCGACGCGCTCTGGGTGATCTTGAAACGAACTGTTATGTCGTCCGCGCGGACGAAGCCGCGACGGATTGTCTGGTCATCGATCCAGGGGCACAACCCGATCCTTTGATCGAGTTGCTCCAGGGGCAGCATCTGAACCCGGTCGCGACCGTTTTGACGCATGGCCACGCAGACCATATCGTCGGCCTGGCGGAGGTGCGGCATCTCTTTCCCCAGATGCGGGTGTACATCCACAGGCAGGACGCGTCCATGCTGGGGGATGCGCAGGGAAACCTGTCGCTGTTCGTCGGCGGGCATTTCACGACCGGGCCTGCGGATGTCCTGTTGGAGGACGGCGACACGATCGATCTGGCCGGCGTCAGGCTCATAGTGCTTCACACGCCCGGCCATACTCCCGGCGGGATCTGCCTCTATGAAGCCAAAGACGGTGCAGTGTTTGCGGGAGATGCCCTGTTCGCCGGCGGAATCGGTCGGTCGGATTTTCCCGGCGGCGACGAGAATCAGTTGCTCGCCAGCATCCGAACCAGGCTGTTCACGCTGCCGGACGCGACAGTCGTCTACCCCGGCCACGGAATGCGGACGACGATCGGACGCGAGAAGCGGACCAATCCGTACGTCAGAGGGTAGTCTCGAGTGTGAAGCGGCGAAAGACCTCTTGGCTCTGCTCGAAACATGACACTTCGAACTTGAGACTGTCTAGAACGCGTTGAAGTACTCCGGCCGACCGTCATCGCTGTCATAGCCGGTGCCGTCCGTGGTATCGACATCCACGCGAATCCGCTCGATCTTCTCCGCCTTTCCGGTGCTGCTCTCCACCAGGATCAGGGCCGCGTTGATGCGGACATCGTCCGTGGCGATCTCGAACGGAACCGGCATCTGCGTGCGGAACGACTTGAGGACGCTTTCTTTCCTTCGTCCCAGGACCGAGTCGTGGGCGCCGGTCATCCCGACGTCGCTGATGTAGGCGGTCCCTTTGGGGAGTATCCGTTCGTCGGCGGTGGCGATGTGCGTGTGCGTCCCGAAACAGCAGGAGGTTCGGCCGTCGACGTGGTAGCCCATGGCGACCTTCTCGCTGGTCGCCTCCGCGTGCATCTCGACGACGATGATCTCCGCTTGCTGGCGAAGCCGGGGGATCAGCTTGTCGGCGGCCGCATAGGGGCAGTCCGCGGGCTTCATGAACAGCCGTCCGATCAGATTGACCACGCCGACCGTAGGGCCCTTGGCGGTCTTGTAGATCGCTGTGCCCCTCCCGGCGGCCTGCTCGGAGAAATTGGCGGGGCGGGCGACGTTGTCGGATCGCTCCAGCGTCTCGATGATGTCGCGTTTGCGGAAGGCGTGGTCGCCCAGGGTGACGATGTTCACGCCGTAGCGAAGCAGCTTCTCGTAGATCTGCGGCGTGAGGCCCGATCCGCCGGCCGCGTTTTCCGCGTTGGCGATCACGCAGTCGATGGACCGTTCCGCGATGAGGGTCTTGAGTCTGTCCGCCAGAGCACGCCGGCCCGGTCGCCCGACGATGTCGCCTATGCACAAGATGTTCAGTTTCATAACCGGCCTTTGAGTTGGATCCTCGGGTCCTTCAGATGACTACGCACCGCAAGGACCCAAAGCACCCCAAATCTCATTTTTCTAGGCGTCTTCCGCCGTCCGCGTCCTACTTGGCGTATTCGATGCAGCGGACTTCGCGGAGCAGAGTCACCTGGATCTCGCCGGGATAGGTCATCTCCTGCTCGACCTTCGTGGCGATGTCGCGGGCGACCTTCATGGCGCATTCGTCGTCGATCTGGTTGGCGTCGACGATCACGCGGATTTCGCGGCCAGCCTGAATCGCGTAAGCGGTTTCGACACCCTTGAAACTGGTGGCGATCTCCTCGAGCTTCTCGAGCCGTTTGATGTAGCGTTCGAGCGTCTCGCGTCGGGCGCCCGGACGGGATGCGCTCATCGCATCCGCTGCTGCAACCAGCGGTGTATACGGGTTGTCCGGCGGGACATCGCCATGGTGGCCTGCGACGACGTTCAGCACGACCGGCGATTCGTTGAATCGTTTGAGGAAGTTGGCGCCGATGGTGGGGTGGTTGCCTTCCACGTCGTGGTCGATGGCCTTGCCGATGTCGTGGAGCAGGCCGGCCCGGCGGGCCAGCGACCCGTCCAGACCCAGCTCGTCCGCCATCGCCTGGCTCAGGAACGCCACTTCCACGCTGTGGCGAAGGACGTTCTGGCCGTAGCTGGTGCGGAAGCTCAGGGCCCCCAGGAGGCTCAGCAACTTGTTGGGCAAGCCGCGGATGTTGGTCTCCACCGCGGCGTCTTTGCCGACCTGGAGGACCTTGTGGTTGACTTCGTTCTTGGTCTGGGCCACCAGTTCCTCGATCCGCGACGGGTGAATCCGGCCATCCTGGATGAGTCGCTCCATGGAGAGCCGGGCGACCTCGCGGCGCACAGGGTTGAATCCGCTGACGACGACCATTCCCGGTGTGTCGTCCACGATGACATCCACGCCGGTGGCCTTCTCGAAGGCTCGGATATTGCGGCCTTCGCGACCGATAATGCGGCCCTTCATGTCGTCGTTGGGGATTTCGACCGTCGAGACGGTCACCTCGCACGTCTGCTCGGCGGCGTACCGCTGGATGGCGGTGCTGATGACCTCGCGGCATTTGTCGTTGGCCACTTCCTTGGCCTCTTCCACCTTCCGCTGGATCAGCGAGGACATCTCGTGCTCGCACTCGTCTTCGAGGCGCTTGAGGAGGAGCTGCCTGGCCTCTTCGATCTGCATGCCGGTGATTTTGAGCAGTTGGTTCTTCTGCTGGGCGATCAGGACGGTAAGCTGCTTGTCCTTGACGTCGACGTTGCGTATCCGACGTTCGCATTCCTGCTCTTGCGATTTGAGGTTCTTCTCCTGCTCTTGCAGGAGATTGGTCTGACGTTCCAGCACGTCCTCTCGCTTGGAGAGCCTCAACTCGCTTTCCCTCAGTTCCGCACGGATGCGATTGGCCTCGGCTGTGAATTCCTCCTTCTTCTTGATGGCTTCCGCTGCCGCCTCGATCTGGGCGGTCTTGATGATGTTCTCTGCTTCTCGTTTTGCCCCGTCGATCTGCCTTTGAAGATCTTCGTCTCTTGTCTTCTTGCGAGTCCGTCGGCCCATCTCGTAGATGACCGCGATCAGGCAGCCGCCGAGCAGGAAGCCGATCACGGTGGCAATGCCGGCCTGAAGGGTAATCTGCATTAAAACGGCGTCCATGTTCCTACCTTTCCACACCACAGAGTCAAAATACCGTTACGGACTGTGGGCAAACAGCAGGTGGACCGGCAGGAAAGCTCCAAAGAGGTGTTGGTGAAACGCGACAGACTTCCCGCGTGGGTGCAGAATCAACTCGGCAGGGGCACGAACCCTCTCGCATCCTGATCGAAAGCAGGTGGCAGACTCGCCAGAAAACGAAGTTTTGCCGACTGTATCCTCAACAACACCCCTCCGTCGATGGGAAGCAACGGTTCATCAAAGGTAATCTCGTTTCACTCGAAACTCACTTCGCCAGTTGCCGGCAGGAGGGTTGGTACTGCGACGTTTATAACCTCGGCCTCGACAACCTCGAAGTGTCTCTGCAACTTAACCGCCAATCAAGATAAGCTCAGACGAGCCTACCTCCCAATCCCACCCGCCAAGCATCACTATCACCCGAGCGATGTGGGACAACCCACAACCGTGTTGGCTCACAGTTGCTGCTAGTATCGGCCATGTTAGAAGAGTGCTAAACGCCCGTCAAGAAAAAAAAGGACAAAATCACCAGGGTTGGCACAGGCGTTGAACACTTCTTGCCTGAAAGCATATCCATCGAAAGGCATACTCCTTATAGAGTATGCCCATAGGAGGATCTCACAAGTCCCGTTGTCAGGGTCTCGGCTCCAACACCAGGATGTCCTTGAAGCGGATCTTCAGTTGGTCGCCGGTGTGGATCTGCAGGGCGATGTGACCTCGCATCCCGACGCCTCGCGTCTGGTGGACCGCATCGTCGAGGATTCCTGCCCCATCATAAGATGTAACAGGAATCCCGTTAAGAGTGGCGCTGATCGTGGCGCCGACTGCCTGGATCTCAAGGGAGTTCCAGCCCGGACCCTCGTTCTCGTAATAGAACACGAGGTCGGGATTGGCCATCAATTGGTTTACCCACTTTCCAGGAAGGACCGGCGGGAACAGCCAGCGGTTCACGCCGCGGGTCTCGTCCCAGATCATGCCCGTCCGCCATGGGCCGGGAGGGTGGATGTCGATTTGAGGACCGTCCAGCCAGCCGGCCTGGTCGTCGTACCGGCTGCGGATCTGTACGCCGCTGTTGCCCGGACTGTCGCGGTAGGCCTGGAAGCTCAGACGCAGGGCAAAGTCCGAGAATTCCCGGTCGGAGACGAGCCATACGTAATCGTGGTCCGCCCGACCCATGGAATCCGCGACGATGCATCCGTCCTCCACCCGCCAGAAATCCCTGCCGCGATCCGCGGGTTTGCACTTGACGGTCCATCCGGCCAGATCCTGGCCGTTGAAAAGGGACTGCCACTTGGACCGGTTCGCCTCTCCGCGCGAGGCGCATCCAACTCCCGCGGCCAGCAGGCCTGCCAGGAGAAAAGGCATCGAACGAATGTTGCGTCTTGCTTTCATGTCGTCGTTTCCAGAAACAATGGGGATTCGAGGATCATCGTCGATCATAGCTCCGTCCGCCTTGCGACGCAAGGGGCCTGCTTGTGCCGGTCCCGGCGGACGGAACGTCGGACAGGCGACAGCGATGGATTTGGGAAAAAACGCTATGTACAAGCGAAATAGCGCAGTTATAATTGCGTCTCTATAGAATTCATGGTTGGGAACTGACCGGTCAGAGTCTGGCAAAGGAGATAGAATGTCAGGTCACTCACATTGGGCGACAATCAAGCATAAGAAAGGCGCCGCGGACGCCAAGCGAGGCAAGATCTGGAGCAAGATTGCCAGGATGATCATCGTGGCCGCGAAAAACGGCGGCGGCGATCCCGACTCCAATCTGACTCTCCGCTACGCGATCGACAAGGCCAAGGGCGCCAACATGCCCAAGGACACGATCGAAAAGGCGGTCAAGAAGGGCACCGGCGGCGCCGAGGGAGCGAGCTTCGAGTCGATCCAGTACGAAGGGTACGGCCCCAACGGCGTCGCGATCCTCGTCGAGGTGCTCACCGACAACCGCAACCGCACCGGCCCGGAGATTAAGCGAATCTTCGAGAAGGGCGGCGGCTCCATGGGCACCCCTGGCTGCGTGAGTTGGATGTTCAGCAAGAGGGGCATGATCGTGGTCGCCACCTCCGCCATCGGCGAGGACGAGCTCATGGAGTTGGCGCTCGGGGCGGGCGCCGAAGACATGCAGAACGCCGGCGAGGTGTACGAAATCACCTGTGATCCGACGGCCTACGAGGGACTGAAGAAGGCCATCGAGGCGAAGAACATCCCGATCCAATCGGCGGAAATCTCCATGGTGCCCCAGAACACGATTCCCCTCTCGGAGGTCGACGCGGCCCGCAAGATCGTCAAGCTCATGGACGCTTTCGACGAGCACGACGATGTGCAGAACGCCCATGCGAACTTCGATATCCCCGAGGAAATCGCCGCCCAGGTCGCGTCGTAGAAGACGCCATGGGGTGAACAATCGAGTGAATCACAGCCCCGCCGGTCTGTGGGCCGGATGGGGCTTTTTCATGTGCGCCGAGCATGTTCGACAGCTTGAGGGTGCAAGTCCCTTTGACAACCTGATGGCGGTGAAGTCATAGCGAGGCTCACGGGTGTCCGTCGTCCCCTTGCTCAGCAACATCGTGCTTGACGAGTTCGATGGCCGGTTGGAGCGACGCGGGCTCAGCTTCACGCGGTACGTGGACGACCGCAGTATTTGCATCCGCAGCCGCCGTATGCGGACCCGCATGATTGTTGACTTGCTCTGGCCCTCGCGGGATAATGACTCAGAATGGGCAAGCCGTGGCTGGCGGACCGAAGTGGTCCGTTGCCGATCGATGGGCAGTCTGGGCGAACGGGAGGTGGCAGTATGTTCGATGTCGAACCGCTCAAACCGAAGATCGTGGAAATCTGTCGTCACGCCAAGGTCAGCCGATTGGACCTCATCGGGCCAGCCGCGTGCGGCAACTGCCCCAGCGAAAGCGAGGTCGATGTCCTCGTTCGCTTCACGCACGAGCGGGGCGAGATCTTCAACCGGTTCTTCGACCTCAAAGAAGGGCTCGAAGAAGTCTTCGGCCGGGCGGTCGACGTCACCGTCGAGGAAACGGTCAAGAGCCCCGCACTGTGGGAGAGCATCGAGCAAAGCCGCCGGAATATCTACGCCCTGTGATCGTTGCGCTCGGCCGGGGGCGAATCCGCGGAAGCGTGGAAGAACCCGCACTTGACCGGTCCCTTCGCAGACGCTCATCGCCCGTTTCTGGCATCTCGGGTGTAGTAGCTGTACTCGGAACTTCGCACGGGGCGATCCGCAAGGTTCGCCTGCAAAGATCGGTCTTGAGCCGTAGGCCGTGGCTTAGTGCTTATGGTTCACGATGGCCACGTTGTACAGACTGTCCATACTGTCCTGGCGGTAACGTCCGAACATGCGGTGGGTGAACTTCCCCGAGGATTACGGCTTGTGACGGCGTGTGGGAAGGCGGTACCATGGGGACGTCGTGAGATGGCCCTGGCCGAACCGGGCGACGTGAAACGACCGCATGTGGGAGTTCGACGCAATGAGAAACGGCATTCGCACCTGGATTTGGGATCGATTGGCTTTCGTTCTTTGTCTGGCTCTGTGTGTGTTTTGCCCGGCGACACAGGCAGGGGAGGCCGGCGGTTTCTGGCAGGTCGGTACGCCGATCGCGACCTACTGGGCGGGGCCCGCGCTGACCGACGCGGTCGCGCAGCAGATGGTCGAAGGGGGCTTCAACCTCGTCTGGTGCGCCAACGAGCAGGAACTCGACGTCGCGCACCGTCACGGTCTGCGTGCCCTGCTCACGAATGGTCTGCTGACACCTGCGTCGCTCGACGACCCCGCCCGCCGGGAGCAACTGGACGCTTTGATCGCCCGGCTCGGCAGGCACCGGGCCTTGTACGCCTACCACATTGTGGATGAACCCAGCGCCGCGCAATTCCCTGCGCTGGGCAAGCTCGTCTCGTACCTGCGACAACGCGACCCGGCCCATCTGGCCTACATCAACCTGTTCCCCACCTACGCGAACAATCAGCAGCTCGGCACGCAGGGCGACACGGTGACCGCCTATCGCGAGCATCTGCGCCTGTACGTCGAGCAGGTGAAGCCGTCGCTGATCAGCTACGACCACTATCAGTTCAGGCTCAAAGGCGACAGCGAGCAGTACTTCCTGAACCTCGCGATGATCCGCAAGGCGGCGCAGGAGGCGGGTGTGCCGTTTCTCAACATTGTCCAGGCCTGCACCTGGGCCCCGGAGGCGATGCGCATTCCGGATCCGAACGAGCTGCGGTACCTGGTCTACACCACAGCCGCCTACGGGGCACAGGGCATCAGCTACTACGTGTACGCGCATCCGAACCATCACGGCAGCCTCGTCGGCCTGGACGGCGTGCCGGGCCCGCTCTACCACGCGGTGAAGTCCTACAACCGCGAGTTCGTCGCGATCGCGAAGGAACTCCAGCCGCTGCGGTCGCTGGGCGTGTATCATACCGCGATGAAAGAGCCCGGCTGCGAGCCGCTGCCGGCCGAGGCAGTCCTCCGCGTCGAGTCCGCCAAGTCGCCCGTTTCGTCTCGCGGATACCTGCTGGGCTTCTTCGGGACTGCGGAGAAACCGACTCATGCAGTCGTGGTGAATCTGGACTACAGGGCCGCCGGGACCGCTTCGTTCAAAGGGCCGCGCGACATGGAACTGTTCAACGCGGCCGACCCGCAGTGGATTTCGCTCGGGCCCGACGCCGAGCTGACTCTGCCGCCGGGCGGCGGAGCCCTCCTGAGACTGACCCGCTGACACGAAGTATCATAACTGGACTTCTGCAAAATGCCCATTGGGCCTACTTTGGGAAGGAAAGATCTTGTTCCTCGATTTTTCCTTCCCGAATTTTAACCTCTTTTCAAATAGGGGTTCATGCCGATTCTTCAAGGAGATCGAAGAATAAGATCTCCTTGAAGAATATAGGCCCAATGGGCATTTTGCAGAAGTTCACTCATAAGGATGGAATGCCATGCGAACCACCCGACGCCAATGGATCGCGGGCGCCGTTGCGGCGGCCGTGCCGATGTTCTCGAACTGTTCTCAAGCCCAGACCTCGGGAGGGACAAAGCCCTTCAGTCCGCGGTACGCGGTGCTCGATGAGGTCCTCGCCAGGCCGGTTCTCAAGAGCGAGCTGTTCACGACGCCGGTGATCATCGAGAGCCTGGAGTTGCTTCGGCACAGAGGCAATTTCCTGTGCCGGGTGCGGTCCAGGGATGGGGCCGAGGGGATGTCGGTCGGGCATGGCGAACTGAACTCACTGTACCCGATCTTCGTCAACAAGGTGCAGCCGTTCTTCATCGGCAAGGACGCCCGCGAGCTGGATCTCCTTGTGGAGAAGGTGTACATCTACAGCTTGAACTTCCGCCTGAGCGGCCAGGCCCTCGGGGTCCCGCTGGCGACCGTCGAGTTCGCGATCCTCGACATGCTGGGCCGGATCGCAGGCAAGTCCATCGGCCAGTTGATCGGGGACATTCACCACCCGCAGGTCGCGGTCTATCAGGCCACAGAGTACCGCGAGAAGTCCGTCGAAGAGTCCCTCGAATTGATCAAACGCGACGTCGCTGAGTACAACACCCACGCGCTGAAGATCAAGGTCGGCGGCCTGATGTTCATGACGAAGGACCACAAGGCCGAAGGGCCGAAGGGCCGCACCGAGACGATGATCCCTCTAATCCGCAAGACGTTCGGTGACGACATGGCCCTGTACGCGGACGCCAACGGCTTCTACTCGGTCCCGGAGGCCATCCGCGTGGGACGCCTGCTGGAGGACTACCGGTACGGGTTCTTTGAGGAGCCCGTGATGTTCGACTGGTACGAAGAGACGAAGCAGGTCGCCGACGCGCTGACCCTGCCGATCGCAGGCGGCGAGCAGGAATACAGTCTGCATGGCTTCCGCTGGCTGATCGCCAACGACGGGCTTCAGATCGTCCAACCCGATTTCTACTACTTCGGCGGGATGATCCGCTCGATGAAGGTGGCCCGCATGGCCAAGGCGTTCGGCAAGGACTGCACGCCGCACATGTCCGGCGGGGGCCTCGGATTCCTGTACATGGTGCACTTCGTTTCGGCCCTGCCCAACGCCTGCCCCCACCACGAATTCAAGGGCCTCAAGAGCGACGTGCAGTTCGAGTGCAAGACGTCGCCCCTGACCGTGACGGACGGCAAGATCCAAGTCCCCACCGGCCCGGGCGCGGGCGTGGACATCGACCCGGCGTACATCAAGAAGCATCAGGCGGTGGAGGCATGACCAAGGCAGCGGAAGACCAAGTGACTGTCTTGGTCCTGAAGCGAGTGTGATGTCGTCGCGTGTCGTGTCAAAAGGGGCGTTGGGCAGGGCGGCAGCGGTAGGGTGTGCTGTGCACACCGTCCCTTCTTGACGACATTGCGACAATTTCCGGGGCAATCGTGGCGGTTTTCAGCCGCAACTTCCGGCAGTTCGTCCGAAGGCGAGGACCATGAACGAGGATAAGAGGACGTCATGAGACTGTTGATTGCTGTGCTGATCACCGTGTTGCTTGTTGGCTCATCGTGTTCACGGGTCCCTGATGACGATCAGAGCCAATCGTCTGGCGGACCTTCTGACGCCAACTCGAACGGAAGTTCATTCGTGCAGCCTCCTCGACCCAGTGCACCCAACGATTTGTTTGTTGCCATCGAGACGAGTACTCATTGGCAAAACACCGGGGATCCATCGACCATGGATTTCCTCGGTTTGGATATGGACATCAACAGCGGCGATCTGCGAGGGTTGAAACCCCGTTTGGATCCGGGTGATCGGTATGTGGTCTTTGAATCCAGACTATCGGGAGAAGTGCGCAGGCTGGGTATTCCCATCCCCCAGGAGCGTCGGTGGAGGGTTCTCGGAAGGGTTCCGGATGGGGGAGTGCAGATCATGAACCCATACGCCAGTCTGCTTCCGGCGGTCGACATGGTTCTGATGCAGCTTGACAAGGTTCGGGCCGGAGACGAGGAACGCCGAGAGACTCTGGAGACGCTCATGATCTACTTGCGGACCGAAAAAGCGTTTGAAGCGGTCAACAGGGTGCGATCGCTGCGCGTCGGGATCGAGAATCGGCATCAGGAGGCTGGGGCAAACTAGAAAGCTGGAGACAGATTGAACGCGTGGGTTAAGAACCCCCCCTACAAGAGCCGGCGTCTCTGCCTCATTGGGGTTTCATGCTCCGTTCTCCAACGGCCATCGTTATGATCGTACACCACTTTCCGACGGCTATTCTTGTCGGTCCGATTGTTCCGTCTGAAGCGTCTTGGGTCGGCCCTTGGGTTCTATCCTCTTGGGGGGCAATCGAACGACTTTGAGTCCTCGCGCCTGCTGCATCGCCTGCAGATCGTTACAGATCGCGTCTATGTCATAGTTGAACTTGCGAGCGTGTTCCTCACGATACCTATGGAGTTCCTCCACAATGGGGTCTCTCATGATCTCATCTCCAGAAGCTCCTCGGGTGAGCACACCTCGGGGCAGCGATAGCCGTTGTCTTCAATGATCAGCCGGATTCTCGCTCGGGCAATCGGGTTGTTCAGATGCGCGAAATTCCACGTAAGGAGGATATCCATTCCATTGACGGCGGCCACCGCCATGTGGAGGGCGTCGTCAGCATATTCTGTGGGTATTGCTTTCGCAGTGAGGATATGTCCGCCCAGCGTCCGGGCTTCCTGATCGATGTCGAGCATCGGGAACGTCGTAAGGGCATCGATCCGTCTTTGCGCCTGTTCCGCATCACCCCGTTGGGCTTCCTGATACACCAGGGCAGAGACATACCCCGCGAACTCCGATGAAAGGAGTCTGGACCAGAGTTCGGCTGTTGCTTCCTGTCTCGCTGCGACAAGAAGGTCGCGGCTGGTTCTGGCCGTCAAGTAGCTGACGACGGTGGTTTCTATGTATACTTTCGGTTTCATGGTCCATTTCTTCCGCGTCTAAATGGGCTGCCATGACCATTATAGGTATCGCGAACCGCCGGAGCAAGGTTCGAATCCTGGGGGATGAGTCCGCACGTCGAGCTTCGTCCGTGCTTTCTCTGGGCCAATTCAACGCTGCGTCTTCGCCAAATCCAGGAAGATGATGATCGACGGGTTGCCGACGGGGGTGTACTGGTTGGTGAAGGTTAGAGTGCCCTTGTCGCGGTCGACGCGGAAGACCGTCACGTTGTCGGCCCACTGGTTGCAGCAATACGAGAACCGGCCGGTGGGGTCGAAGCTGAAGCTGCGGGGGGAGCTGCTGCCGGCGAACCCTGCCGGCAAGGTCGAGAGCGTCTGCCAGGTTCCCAGGCGGGTCGTCTGACGCTGCTTGGGAGGTGGCGATTGAGTCCCTCCGGCAACGCCTTGCACCGAATCAACTCAGGTGTCAGTATCGCCAGGATGCGGATTTCGCATGGAGCACTCTGGACCACGCTTTTCCTGCACTCATACGGCTGTGTTCCGGGGGAATCTGTCGTTCTTTCCGTGTTTTGGGGTCTCTGTAAGTGCAGTATGTGCCGCAATTTACGAAAATGTCGCAGGTTCACTTCCTGCACCGCGCATTCCTCTTGCTGTTGCCAGGTAGTTCCTTCTTCTGGCGACTGAAGTCACAGGGCGGTGGGCATCCAAGGCCCGCCGGACTTGGTCATTGATGTAATGAGCAGCCCTCGTCGTTTGTTAAGAGCATTTGACAAGCTGAACCCGTCTCCTGGTCGCGTCTCATAATACGAGGCTTTTTTGTGAGTGATGGCATTCCCCTGAGCAGTCCTGTTCATTAAACAAATTTTACAGGTTTGTCCGAGAAGATTCTTTATTTCTCTACTGATTTGCGGCACAATAAGCCGATTGAAAGGTTGCCAAGGTGCGTGCGAGGCCGAGATCGCAACGCATCGTGTTTTGGTCTATGTAGGGGCTCGTCTCGGTCGATGGCGTCAAATTATTCTGGGAGGCTTAAGGAGAGAACAATGAAACACCGAGTGTGGATGGCTGGACTGGTGGGGGCAGTGTTGACGGTGATTGTCGGTTCGGCGGCTTGGGCCGGCGCGGGGGCTGCCGCTCCGGCGAAGGAACAGGCGCCTGCGGCTGCGACCCCTGCTCCGGCTGCCGCTCCTGCGGCTCCCGAGCACCAGGAGTTGTTTTTCCCCGAGCTCATGAAGACATTGCACAATCCGACGTCGTGGCTGAGCATGGGCGCCGATGCCCGATTCAGGATCGAGTACGGCGAGAACTGGATGACCTTGAACGACAGCCATATCGACCATGAGCGCGAGTACCAGCGGTACCGCCTGCGGTGGTGGACGAAGTGGATCCTGGGAGAAGACGTCAGCCTGAATACGCGTCTGGCGTGGGAGTTCAGAACCTGGGATGAGCCGCGAACGCAGGATGTCAACTTCAACGCAGACGAAGCGCTGTTCGATTGGTTCAACATCAACCTGCGGAACGTCGGCGGGATGCCGCTGACCGCCACCGTCGGTCGCCAGGACATCATCTTGGGAGGCGGCTGGCTGATCATGGACGGGACCCCCTTGGATGGGTCTCGCACCCTGTATTTCGACGCGGTCCGGTTCACATACGACTGGATGGACACGAGCAACAAGATCGATTTGGCCTATGTCAATCAGTCCGCCGAGTCCAATCGGTGGCTCAACCCGATCAACGATCAGGAGCGGGCCGTGACCGAGCAGGACGAGCATGGCCTGATTCTCTTTGTCACGAACACGTCCTTCAAGCCGGTCCAACTGGAGGGGTTCTTCATCTATAAGAATGACAATGTGATCGACGGACCCGTGACGAACATGCCGAATGCGTGGAGCCGCAAGGCGGAGATCTTCACGTTCGGCGGTGCGATCTCCGGCCTGCTTCGCGATCACTGGCGGTATCGGGCCGAAGGCGCCATTCAGACCGGCGAGAAGTCCACGGTGACGCCGGACCTGACCGTCGGCGACATGCGTGATCTCGAAGCCTATGGTGCGATGGCCACCCTGGAGTATCTGTTCAAGGATTCCCACGCGAACGCCACCCATGTCACGTACGAATACGCATCGGGCGACGACCCCGATACGAACGACAACGAACAGTTCGACCTGCTGTGGGGCGAATGGCCGCGATGGAGCGAGATGCTGATCTACACGGCCTCGTTCGAGACGACCCCTGCGGAGATGACGAATCTCCATCGGTTGAACGTCGGGCACAAGATCGACCTGAACAAGCAATGGACGCTCACCTTCGACTATCATGCCCTGTGGGCCGATGAAACGGGGGTTTCGAACCGGTACGTCATCTCCGACGACGATAAGTTCCGCGGCGACCTTTTCACCAGTTGGCTGAGGTTCAAGTTCAACAGCCAACTCTATGGGCATTTCCTCGGCGAGTACTTTGTGCCGGGCAGCTATTACGACGAGGCGACCAACGACGACGCCTGGTGGTTCCGGTTCAACATCGAGTATGTCTTCTGACCGTATCGCGTGCGAGATTGTGTTGATTGCGAGCGATTCGCCGGCGGGTTTTCCTTGAATCCACCGGCGAATCGCCTTATAATCACACGACTATGGCTAAGAAAGACACACTCAATCAAGCGTTGCTCTCCGGAAATGAAGCCTTGGCCCAGGGCGCCTACGAGGCCGGCCTGAAAGTCGCCTGCGCTTACCCCGGCACCCCTTCCACCGAGATCCTCGAGGTCCTGTCGGAGTACCCCGATGTCGACGCGCAGTGGTCGGTGAACGAGAAGGTCGCCTTCGAGGTGGCGCTGGGGGCCGCGACGGCAGGGGCCCGCAGCCTCTTCGCCTGCAAGCACGTGGGACTCAACGTCGCGATGGACCCGCTGATGACCGCCTCCTACACCGGCATTCTGGCGGGGTTCGTCATCGTCGTCTGCGACGACCCGGGCATGCATTCCTCGCAGAATGAGCAGGACACCCGCTGGGTGGCCCTGTACTCCAAGATGCCGATGCTCGAGCCTGCCAGTCCCGCGGAGGCCCGGGAGTTCGTGAAGGAGGCGTTCGCGATGAGCGAACGATTCGATACGCCGGTGATGCTGCGGATGACGACCCGCATTTCCCACACGAAGGAGAACGTCGCGGTCGGCGAACGAAAGGTCCCGGATGCGCCGGTGTTTGAGCGGAATGCCCCCAAGTACGTCATGGTGCCGGGGCACGCGTACCAGCGGCATATCTTCGTCGAGCAGCGGCTCGTCAAGCTCGCGGCGCTCGCGGAGAAGACCCGCCTGAACAAGATCGAAAAAGGCGACGGCAAGCTCGGTTTCGTCGTCTCGGGCGTCACTTACCAGTATGTGAAAGAGAACTATCCGGACGCTTCGTACCTCAAGCTCGGGATGACGTACCCGTTCTGCGACGAGAAGATTCGCCAGTTCGCCAAGAGCGTCAAGAAGCTCGTCGTGGTCGAAGAGCTGGACCCTTTCATCGAGGATCACATCAAGACCCTGGGCGTCAAGGCCGCGGCCAAGGACCCGTCCTTCCGGATCGGGGAATTGACGCCCGAACTGATCCCGGACGTCGTGGCCGGCAAGGTCAAGGTCGAGCAGCGGTCGGTCAAACGCAAGCCCCGCCTGTGTCCTGAGTGTCCGCACTGGGCTTCGTTCGCGGCCCTCAAGAAGCTCGACGCCTACGTGGCGGGCGACATCGGCTGCTACACGCTGGCCTGTCTGCCGCCCATGTCGGCGCTGCATTCGTGCGTGTGCATGGGCGCGGGCGTCACTTTCCACGAGGGTTGGCGCAAGGCCGCGCCGGACAAGCCCATCGTGGGCGTTCTGGGCGACTCGACGTTCGTCCACTCCGGCATCACCGGCCTGATCAACGCCGTCTACAACAGGTGCAAGGGCGTGATCCTCATCCTGGACAACTCGACCACCGCCATGACCGGCGGCCAGCAGCACCCGGCCACCGGCCTGACGATCCGCAACGAGCCCACGAAGAAGCTCATCCTGGAGGACGTATGCCGGGCCTGCGGCGCCGACAACGTAGACGTGGTCGATCCCAAGAACCTGGAGGAGTTCCGGGCGATCCTGGAAAAACGAATCAACGAGGATGCCCTGTCGGTGATCATCTCCAGGCATCCGTGCAAGCTGATCAAGAAGGTGAGTTGAGCATGCCCAGCAACAGCAAGATCTACAGCGTCACGTTCGGCGGAATCGGCGGCCAGGGGGTCCTCACGGCTTCCGAGTTGTGCAGTTGGGCGGCCCTATACGCGGGTTATCACGTGAAGAAATCCGAGGTCCACGGCATGGCGCAGCGGGGCGGCTCTGTGGAGTCGCACGTGCGGTTCGGCAAGCGGGTCTTCTCGCCCCTGGTCCCGACCGGCGGGGCGGACGTCCTGGTCTGCTTCTACCAGGAAGAGCATCCGAGGCTCAGCGTCTTTCTGAAGAAGGACGGCATCGACCTGATCGGCTACCTCGACAAGGTCGCCCAGGCCGTCGCGAATCCGCGGGGCGTCAACACGTGCCTGGTCGGGGTGCTCTCCGCCAAGCTGTCGATCAAGGAAGAGCATTGGATGAAGGCCATCGAGACGGTCTTCAAGAACAAAGGCGTCGAAGAGAACAAGAAAGTGTTCCTGGACGGAAGGAAGATGGGTCAATCATGATCTGGAAAGAGAACGTCGAGTGTGCGGCCCGCGAGGATCTCAAGGAGCTGCAATCGGGCTATCTCAGGAAGCTGATTCCCTATATCTACAACGGCTGTGCCGTCTATCGACGCAAGCTCGACGCCGCCTCGGTCAAGCCGGACCAGATCAAGTCCATCGACGACATCAAGCGGCTGCCGATCACCACCAAAGAGGACATGCGGGACAACTATCCGTACGGCCTGTTCTCCGCGCCGCAGGACCAGATCACGGAGATCCACGTCTCCAGCGGCACCACCGGCAACCCGACCCTCGTCGGATACACGAAAGACGACGTGAAGCTCTGGGGCGATGTCATGGCCCGCGCCTTCTGCTGCGCAGGGGCCGTCCCGGGCGACACGATCCAGATCGCCTACGGTTACGGCCTGTTCACCGGCGGCCTGGGTTCTCACTACGGGGCCCTGGAGATGGGCCTTCGCATCCTTCCGACTTCCTCCGGCCAGACCGCTCGCCAGCTCAAGCTCATGCAGGACTTCAAGCCACGGATCATCGCCTGCACGCCCAGCTACGTGCTGTACATGGCCGAGGAGGCCAAGACGCTGGGCATCGATCCCACCAAGGGCAATTGGAAAATCGGGGTCTTCGGCGCCGAGCCCTGGAGCGAGTCGATGCGGCGGGAGATCGAGAACGCATGGAACATGCTCGCGACGGACATCTACGGCCTGTCCGAGATCATCGGCCCCGGCGTCGCACAGGAATGCCATCACAAGGACGGCCTGCACGTCTTCAGCGACGTGTTCTATCCCGAGATCCTGGACCCCAAGACCCGCGAGGAGGTGCCGGAGGGCGAATCGGGCGAACTGGTCATCACGACGCTGACCAAGCAAGGCATCCCGCTGATTCGCTATGGAACGCGGGACATCGTCAGCATCCGATACGACAAGTGCCGCTGCGGCCGGACCAGCCCTCGGATCAGCAAGATCAAGGGCCGGACCGACGACATGATCGTCGTCCGCGGCATCAACGTATTCCCGTCCCAGATCGAGCACGTGCTCGTCGGGATCGAAGGGACGCAGCCGCACTATCAGATCATCGTCGACCGCCAGGCGCACAAGCTCGACGAGGTCGAGGTCCTGGTGGAGGTCGAACAGAGGTTCTTCTCCGACGAGATCAAGCATCTCAACGTGATTCGGGAGAAGATCCGCAAGGAAATCGAGAACGTGCTCTCGATCGGCGTCAAGGTGACGCTGGTGGAGCCCAAGACCATCGCGCGCAGCGAGGGCAAGGCCAAGCGAATCGTGGACAAGCGAACTCTGTAGAGGGGGCTGCACATGAAGATCACACAGATATCGGTGTTCCTGGAGAACCGCAAGGGCAGGCTGTACGACGTGTGTTCGCTCCTGGGCGGCCACGGCGTGAACATCCGCGCGTTGACGATCGCGGAGACGGAGAGCTTCGGCGTCCTGCGGGTCGTCGTGGACAAGTCCGAAGCGGCCATCAAACTGCTCCGCGAGAACCAGTTCGTCGCCAACTTCACGGACGTCGTGGCGATCGAGGTTCCGGACCAGCCCGGCGGCCTGGCCTCCATCCTCAAGATCCTGTCCGAGCACGACGTAAACATCGAGTACATGTATGGGTTCGTCGAGAAGTTCAGCGACAAGGCCCTGCTCGTGATGCGGTTCGAGGACACTGACTTCGCCCAGCAGATCCTGGCCAAGCAGAAGATCCACGTGGTCACCGAGAAGGAGATCGAGGGCCTTTGAGAGTTGAGTTCACGATTTCGGATTGTTGATTTCTGATGATGGACATCCCCTTTTGGAATAGAGAGATCGAAACTGCCGAGCGGGGCCGGATCGAGCAGATCCAGTTCCAGCGGCTCCAGGAAACGATCGGCTGGGCCCTCAAGACCAATCTCTACCGCAAGCGGCTCAGCCAGGTCGGCGTCAACTCGTCCGACGACATCAAGAGCCTCGGCGACCTGCGACGCATCCCGTTCACGACGAAAGACGATCTGCGGGTCAGTTTCCCTAAAGGGCATCTGGCCGTGCCCATGAACGAGGTCCTGCGGGTCCATTCCTCCAGCGGCACGACCGGCATTCCGACCGTCATCTACTATGCCAGGCAGGACCTCGACAACTGGACGGACCTGCTGGCGCGGAGCATCGTCGCCACCGGGGCCGGCCCCGGCGACATCTTCCAGAACATGATGACGTACGGGCTCTTCACGGGCGGTCTGGGCCTTCACTACGGCGCCGAGCGTGTGGGCCTGACCGTCATTCCCATCGGGGGCGGCAACACGAAGCGGCAGATCCAGGTGATGAAGGACTTCCGGACCACCGTCGTGCATGTCACTCCGAGCTATCTGCTGCATATCCACTCCAAGCTGGGCGAGGATGGCATCGAGTTGAAGGATCTGGCTTTGCGCAAGGCCTTCATCGGCGCCGAGCCCCACTCGGAGAATACCCGCCGTAAGCTCCAGGACCTCCTGCGCATCGACGCCTACAACTCCTACGGCCTGAGCGAACTCAACGGTCCCGGCGTCGCTTTCGAGTGCGTGTGCAAGAAGGATATGCACGTCTGGGAAGACGCCTTCATCGTCGAGATCATCGATCCCAAGACAGGCGAGCCCCTTCCGGATGGCCAAGAGGGCGAGGTCGTCCTGACGAACGTGGTCCGTCGGGCGACCCCGATCCTGCGATATCGCACGCGAGACCTGGCGTTCCTGCATCCGCAAGGCTGCGACTGCGGCCGCACGCACAGGCGGTTGTCCCGCATTCTCGGGCGCACCGACGACATGCTCATCATCAACGGCGTCAACGTCTTCCCCTCGCAGATCGAGGAGAAGATCATGAAGATCCCCGAGGTGGCGACGAACTACCAGATCCATGTCGACAAGAAGGGCGCCCTCGATCGGTTGACGGTGAAGGTCGAGATCTATCCGAAGCTGTTCCTGGGCGAGGTCTCCAAGCTCGAATCGCTCAAGCACAGGATCGTCGAGGAACTTCGGTCCTCGATCACGATCAGTCCCGGCGTCGAGTTGCACGAACCAGGATCGTTGCCGGTGTACGAGGGGAAGGCCAAACGCGTCGTGGATGAACGGCCGAAGGACTGAGTGATTTGCGATTTACGATTTGTGATTTATGATTTGGCTGTCGCCCCGTTCGAGAAGTCCCGCCGCGACAGCGGCCTGAGACTTCAGATCGTAGATCAGAAATCATGAATCCCAAGTACAGAGGGTTTATGGCGAAACAACTGACGATCTTCGTCGAGAATCGGCCGGGCAGACTCAAGGCGATCTCGGAAAACCTGAACAAGAACCACATCGACATCCGCGCCTTCACGATTCAGGACCGGGGCGACTACGGTCTGCTTCGCCTGATCGTGGACAAGCCCAACGACGCCTACCTGGCCCTGGCGGACGTCGGCTGCGCCTGCGCCCTCAAGGACGTGCTGGCGGTGTCGGTTCCGGATGAGCCGGGCAATTTCCACAAACTCACCTCCGCGTTGGCCGCCGAGGGCATCAACATCCGCGACGCCTACGGCTTCGTCGTTCAGCCCCACAAGACCGGCATTTGCTGTATGGAGGTCGAGCAGCCGCAATTGGCCAAGGCGGCCCAGGTCGCCCGCCAGGTCGGTTTCTCGGTCCTCGAAAACGAAGAACTCTACGCCTTGTGAGACGCTGGAACGCGACTCCCGCGGCCGCATGGTTCGGAGGTTGTTATGGCGGCGATGTCACGGATGATCCTGGCTTGCCTGCTGGGCCTTCTTCTGTCTTGCAGTTCGAGACCTGTCGGGGACGCAAGTGGATCGGCGGTCTCGCGATCCGTTTGGCCGGCGGGCATGATCGAGCAGGGCAACATCGATCTGACCAACCGGCCTGTGGTGCGGAATGCCGACGGCACGGTCAGCACGGTTCGGTCGATCTCTGTCGAAATTGACGGGCAGGAGGTCCTGATCCCCACCGTCAGCGACGAAGGGCGGATCCTGTCCGACGAGGAAGCGGTTCAGCAATACCGGCGAACGGGAAAGCATCTCGGGAAGTTCAGCTCGGTGAAGGCGGCGAACCGGCATGCCAGGCGGATTCACCAAGAGCAGGAGCGGCTTGTCACGGCCAAGGGCGGCGCGAGGTCGGGAGATCCATACGTCGGGGGCAAGACGACCGGTGTGCGATTCTCCTGGCCCGACGGCAAACGGGTCGCGGTGAGTCTGAGCTTCGACGATGCACGGCCCAGCCAGGTGGACGTCGGCGTCCCGCTTCTCGACGAATACGGCGTAAGAGCGACGTTCTACGTCTCCCCATCCCGAGTGCCGGAGCGGCTCGATGCGTGGAAAGCCGCTGTGGCCGCGGGCCATGAGATGGGCAACCACTCGATGCAGCACGCCTGCACCGGGAACTTCGCCTGGTCCCGGCAGAAGGCCCTTGAGGACTACACGCTCAAGCAGATGGCCGAGGAGTTGGATCAAGCCAGCGCAGAGATCCGACAGTTGCTCGGTGTTCACGCGATGACGTTCGCCTACCCGTGCGGCCAGAAGTTCGTGGGACGCGGCCAGAGGGTCCGCAGCTATGTGCCGCTGGTTGCCGAGCGATTCGCAGCCGGTCGCGGCTGGCGGGACGAGACCGCCAACGATCCGGCGTTCTGCGATCCGGCGCAACTGCTGGCTGTGGAACTCGACGGTCTGACGTTCGAGCAGCTCAAGACGCTGGTCGAAGCGGCGGCCGAGCGGGGCGCCTGGCTGGTGCTGGCGGGCCACGAGATCGGCCAGAAGGGACGTCAGACCACACGGGCCGACACGCTCAGGGCGTTCTGCGAGTATGCCGCCGACGCAGAGAACGGCCTCTGGGTGGACACCGTGGCCAACGTGGCGCGCTACGTTGCGGAGCATAGAGCCAACCCAGGCCGGCGTTGATTTCGCTGTTCACGGTCTCCCACTGTAATCGGCTGTTCTTGCGATCGCATGCGCCTATTGCACTTCCTCGCGGATTTGATATGCTGTCCCGCTTGCGCCCGGGTTCGGGCGGTTCGGAGTGCAGCAGGGTACGTATGAATCGGCTATCCCTACGGGTTCAGTGGGCACAATTGGTCGTTCTCTCGGGCATCCATTTCCTCGTGGACATGTTCAGCAACATGCTGCCGGCGATCGTCCCGGTGGTCCGCTCGGAGTTCGCCATCACGCTCTCGACCGCGGGGTTCATCATGGTGGCGCTGTCCCTGGCCTCCAATGGTATGCAGATCCTGACCGGTCGGATGCGGGAGGATAAATCGTCGCCTCTGTTTCTTCACGTCGGGATGGTTCTGGCCGCGTGTATCTGCCTGATCGTCCTGGCGCCGAAGTCGTTTGGGGGGATCGCACTGCTCTTTGCCTTCGGTGTGGTTAGCGGCTCGGGCATCGCGATTACCCACCCCGAGGGGCTTCGGGCGGTTCATGCTCTCGACCGAATCGCGCCGACGCTGAGCACTGCGGTCTTCATGACCTCGGGGTTCTTCGGTTTTGCCAGCGGCGGGGCTATCTCCGCCCAGTTGGTCTCCTCGTACGGATTGAGGGGTCTGTGTCCGCTGGTCCTTCTTCCAGTGGCGGGTGTCGCGGTCCTGGTCCTGGCGAGGGTGCGCCTTTCGACCGAGCATGTCGATCCGCGGGCGCACTCGACGGCCTCGGAGAGGAACCCGTACTCGCTGCCTTTCTGGAAGGTGCTGGGGATCGGGCTTCCGGCCGCGGTGTCCACGACCATCGTCCAACTCCTGAACCCGACGTATCTCGGCGAACTGGGCTTCAGTCTGAGACTCAGCGGGTTCTCGACGGCGCTGTTCGGGTGGGGCGGGGCGGTCGGTCCTTTTCTATGGGCTGCTATCGCGTATCGCAAGGGCGGTCTGGCCTGTTCCGGCTGGGCTTTCTTCCTCTCGTTTCCGTTCATGTTCCTCTACCTTGTGTTCGTGAGGCATCCGGCGGCACACTGGCTTTTGTTCGGCGCGGGTTTCTCCGCCATGTCGGCCTACATTCTGACGATCACGCTGGCGAGGGAGGCCCATGGAGCGAGCCTGGGCTCACGGATGGCCCTTATCGTCGGCGGCACCTGGGGCATCGCGATGCTCGTCTTCCTCGCGCTCGCTGCGGTAGCCGACAGGGTGGGGACAGAACCCATCCTGCGGCTGGCGCCCGCGGGCTATTTGATTTCGGGATTGCTCACGTTCTGGGTCCTGCGGCAGCATCCGAAATCCGCCTTGGCTTCCAGCGTGACATCGGCCCTTGAACCTTCCACATGATTTTTCGAGAGGATCGGATATGAGAATTGCAGGCGGACATCGCGTTGGGATGCTGACAGGGGTGGTCCTGTCGATTGCAGGGGCCCTCGCATCGGCCCAGACCACCGGCGGCAATGTCACGGCCGACTTGATGACGCACGTCCCGGCCGATTTCCCGCGGTTCGAATTCGTGGGTCACGCGGAGCAGGCGGACCTCCTGACGCATTACCTGTGGTATCACTTCCACCATCGTCTCGGCAACGGCCTGACGCTCTTCAATCAGGAGTATCTGCTGACCTCCGACATCTGGCTGGGCAACGCCCGCCCTCGTGGTTCGGACAAGACGATCCAGGAGGTCCATCGCTCGATGCTCCTGGGCATGCAGATGGATGACGAGGGCTACGTCCTGACCCATCAGCACTTCTCGCACGCGCACGATCACGGCTGGCCGTTTCCGCTCTGGACCCAGTCGGACAGTCATCCCGACCGCGTCAAGGGCAAAACCTTCGGCTGGCACTTTCAGCCCCTGGACAAGGTCCCCGGCTGGGTGGGCGACGCTTTGAGACACTGGAAGCGGGACGAGTACTGCGGAGAGAAGGCGGTCTCACTCTGGGAATTGCACAACGTCCGCTCCCTGGGTATTCGGGAGAATCGCTGGCACCTCGAAGCACAGGGGCCGTCGCCTGCGATCGTCACGCCAAAAGGCTACGCGATCGACGCATTCAACGCGCCTTATCTCCAACTGCGATGGACTCGCGACGGGAATCCCCAAGGTTCCTCGCTGCCCTATGTGGAATGGCTCTGCGAGGGCGACGCAGAGTTCGGATCGGATCGGCGGGTCTGCTTCGCCCCTGAGAAGACGCCTCTATCCGGCGAGTGCTACCATTCCATTCTGGCGATGCATCGTCACCCCAAGTGGACCGGGCGAATCGAGCGGATTCGGATCTGCCTGGCGCCGGGCCAGTCTCAGGGCCATTTTGAGCTCGATTCGTTCTTCACCGCCTACGACACGCGCCACACGATCAACAACCCGATCTTCATCCTGGCCAGTTCTCGCTACTTCAACTGGACGGGGGATGTGGCTTTCCTGCGACAGCAGATCAATCGCATGCGTCTGGCCCTTCGTTACCAGCAGACTGAAATGGGTGGTCTGGAGCACAAGCACATCCGCAACACCTGGCCTGGCCACGACGGGCTGGCCGGTTTCGTCAAGGACGCCGACGGCAAGCTGACGATTCGAGGCGGCCACGGCATCGGGACCAACTACTGGGACCTCATGCCCTTCGGTTGGGACGACCTGTATGCGACGAGTCAGTACTACGCCGCGACGATGGCGATGGCAGAGATCGAGCAGGCGATCGCGGAAAACCCTGGGTGGGGTGTCCCCCTCGGTACGCTCAGGATGGATTCCTCATCGCTGCGCAGACATGCGGAAGAGGTCAAGAAGACCGCCAATTCGCTCTTTTGGAACCGCGAGACAGGCCGGTTCTTCGCCAGCATCGACAAAGAGGGTCGTCGATACGATTACGGTTACACTTTCCTGAATCTGGATTCGATCTGGTACGGCCTGGCCGACGACGGGCACGCCTCTTCGATCATGGACTGGATCGGGGGCAAACGGGTCGTGACAGGGGACACTTCGCAAGGGGCGGACATCTACCACTGGCGTTTCGGCCCGCGGGCGACGACCGTCCGCAACGTCACCTGGTATGGGCAGGGCTGGCATGGGCCGGAATCGATCGCCTGGGGTGGGCAGGTACAAGATGGAGGTGCGGTTCTGGGCTTCAGCTTCTACGACCTGTGGGCGAGATTGCAGATCCTTGGGCCCGACGATTGTTGGCAGCGGCTCGTGGAGATTCTGGCATGGGAGAAAGAGGTCCAGGCGGAGGGCGGCTATCGAAAGTACTATGAAGGCGGCAAGCGTGGCACGACCCTCCAGGGCGGCGGGACCGCCGGGGGGCTCGGGATCGATTATGAGTTCTTTGAGAGCAGTCTGGTCCCGTCGATCGTCGTCTATGGTCTGCTTGGTCTTGATGCACAGCCGAAGGGTATTCTGGAGATCATCCCCCGGCTGCCTGCGAGTTGCCCCAGGATCGCGGTCCGGGGTCTTCTCTATCACGGCGTTCGGATGGACGTGGCGGTGAGCGGGAAACAGATCGATATCGCTTTAAAGGACACCGCCCAGGACCCGCTGAGAATCGCCCTGGAGGAATCCTGGACCGGGCAGGGCCTGGAGCGAGTGGATGGCACGTTCCTCCTGTCGCAGCCGGCAACATACCGATTCGGCCGAGATTGATGAGAATCGGCGACCTTCTCGGGAGCGTAGGAATGCGTGTATTGATCGTGCTCGGTTTGACGCTGGCGGTCATACGGTCTGGTGGAGCGGAGATAATCACATATCCCGGTCCTGAGGGGATGCAGCCCTCCGACCAATACGCTGTCGAGGTCGTACAGGGCGATCAAGTCCAAGGCTCTTTCGTGTACATCACAAACGCACAGTGGCGCAGCAATCGAAGCAAGACCACCTCGTGGACAACCTTCTCGTGTTCCGGCACGGCGACGGTTAGAGTGACCAGGCTCAAGGGAGGGTTCTCCACGTGTCGGGTCCTTCCCAGCAGCTACCGCATCCAGCCACGGATCGACGGCAACAGGGTTGCATTCGATCTGGATCGGCCGCGAAAGGTCTCCGTGGAATTCGACGACGACACGACGCATCCGATGCTGGTGTTCGCCAATCCTCTCGAAGGCGGAAGCCCGCATCCGGGCGATCGCGGCGTGATGTACTTCGGACCGGGTGTCCACGATGTGGGCGAGGCCCTGGACATCCCGTCCGACACGACGGTCTATCTGGCGGGCGGCGCCTATGTGAAGGGCCGCCTCCGCAGCCGCAACGCTCGAAACGTCAGAATCTCCGGCCGGGGCGTGCTCTCCGGCGAGGACTTCGAACAGGGGAGCGAGCACCTTATCCGATTCCGAGGTGTCGAAAACGTCGTGATCGAAGGGATCACGCTGGTCAATTCGCCGCACTACAACGTCTGGCTGGACGGCAGCAATCACACCGTCCGGAACGTGAAGATGATCGGGTGGTACTTCAGTACGGACGGCGTCTCCACAGGATATCGCGGATTGGTGGAGGATTGCTTCTTCAAGGTCAACGACGACGCGGTCAAGCTGTACGTATCCGAGATGACGGTGAAAGACTGCGTCATCTGGCAGATGGAAAATGGGGCGCCCTTTCAGATCAGTTGGAACATGCCCAGCGACAACAGCGGTTTCCACGTCTCCAACATCGACGTGATCCGTGTAGAGCACCAGTGGGACAACAAGAACGAGGCGGTGTTTGATGCCATTCATGGGGGATGCGCCCACATGAGTGATTATCTCTTCGAGGACATCCGGATCGAGAACGCCGACTGGAGGCTGTTTTACATTACGATCGACAAGAACGAGTTTGCCGATTCCAGCAAAGGGATGGGGCGGATCTCCAACCTGGTGTTCCGCAACATCTCGGCAACAGGGCCCATGCGGCGTCCGAGCGTCATCAAGGGCTGGGATGCAGACCACCGCGTCAGCAATGTGCTGTTCGAGAACGTGAAGATCGGCGGTCGGATCATCTCCGGCCCCTCGGAAGGCAATTTCCTGATCGATCCAAACACCACGGACGACATCCGCTTCGTGGTTACGGAACCGCGTCAGGATTAGGGCCCTCAGGTCCTCCATGGGGAGACCGTCTCTGGAGGTCCGATATCCTGACGGCCTGTTCCTTGGTGAACGCGCCCACGCGGGTGCGCTCCAGTTGATCCACGTATCCGCCTGTGCCCAATGCTTCGCCCAGATCCCGGGCGAACGACCGCACGTAGAAGCCCGACCCGGTGACCAGTCTGACGTCCACCCAGGGCCACTCGTAGCGGATCAGTTCGACGACCTTGGCTTCGACCCGTCGCTCGGACAATTCGATCTGCTTATGGGCCCGGGCCAGTTTGTAGGCGGCCCGCCCGCCGATCTTGAGAGCGGAGTAGATGGGCGGACGCTGGCTGATGACGCCTTCGAAACCCGCAAGGGCGGCTCGGACTTGTTCCTCAGTAGGAATCCGCGAGGACGGGACCTCCTCTTTGTCGCCTTCACGGTCGTCGGTGGCGCTTCGCCACCCCAGTTTGACGCGGGTGATGTACTCCTTCTCCGACCCGGTGATCTCGCCCAGCGTCTTGGTCGCAGCCCGGCCTACCGCGACGACCAGGACGCCTCTGGCGCAGGGATCCAGCGTGCCGGCGTGGCCCACACGTTTTTCCCGTGTGATCCTGCGGACCACGTCGATCACGTCGTGCGAGGTCATTCCCTCGTCCTTGTAGACGGCAAAGACGCCTTCCTGGGGTACCGTTGTCTGGTCAGTCATTTCGTCATTATAACAATCTCGACAAGGGACTGAAGAATTTGCTATGATAGGGGGTGTGTTTCGGGGAGGGATTGGGTCGGCTCTCTTGAAGGAGGAACAGATGAATCGCATCGCGGTTTTGAGTCGTTTGTCGTGTTTGTGCCTGTTCAGCGGCTTGTTCATCCTGCCGGCCTGGTTTCCGTCGGTCGCAGCGGCGGCGACCTACGGCGGAGGTAGCGGTACCGAGAATGACCCCTTCCTCATTCAGGACGCGAATCAGTTCATTCTGATCGGCCAAACGCCGGGCGACTGGGGCTCGCATTTCAAGCTGGTCAACGATATCGACCTTTCGAAACATGACGAGACAACCATGCAGCCGATCGGCGGCTGGGTCGCCTTGGGCTCCAACGCGAACCGTCCGTTTTATGGGACCTTCGATGGCGGCGGCAAGAGCGTCCTTGGGTTTCGGTACAAGGACATGCAGGCTCAATACGTCGGGTTGTTCCGCTATGTGACAGGACAGATCAGCGACCTCCATCTGGTCGGACCCAGCGTTGTCGCGGATGCAATGGGGGCCGGGACGCTCGTGGGCTATCTGGGCGGCGGCGGTGTTTATAATTGCTCCGCGACGGACGTGCGTGCGTCGGGCAACGGGGAAGTCGGGGCCCTCATCGGTCTGGTAGACGGCAGGGTCCGCGCGTGCTGGTCGACCGGTCGCGTCTCCGGCCTCTGGTCCGTCGGAGGGCTGATCGGGCGGATCGGCTCAGGCACCGTGGAACGCTGCTATTCGACCGTCGCCGTTACAGGCGACGATTCCGTCGGCGGGCTTGTCGGAAGTGTGTCCAACGTGATGACCATCATGGATTCCTGTTACGCCCGTGGGGCGGTCGTCGGGAGAATCTACGTCGGCGGGCTCATCGGGTCGCTGACCGCGGGTCGCATCTATTCTTGTTACAGCGTCGGGAAAGTCTCCGGGAAGGAACTCGTCGGAGGGCTGGTGGGGACCCGGAGGGTCAATGGCGAGGTGATCGGGTCCTTCTGGGACACCCAGGCGAGCGGCCAGACGACCAGCATGGGGGGAACCGGAAAGACGACGGCCGAGATGAAGATGGCCGACCTCTATTTCTCGATGAGCTGGGATTTCTACCTTGTCTGGAGTCTGTGCGAAGGCCTCGCCTATCCGATCCTTCAATGGCAGATTCCCGCGGGTGACCTGCGGTGCCCGGACGGAGTGGACTTCACGGATTTCGCCTGGTTCGCGGTCCAGTGGCGAAGCGACGCCTGCGGGCAGGCGAATTGGTTCTGCGACGGGGTGGACCTCGACAAGTCTGGAGAAGTGGACCCGCGGGATCTGGCCGTGTTCGCAGCCAACTGGCTGGCCGGTCTTGAATGACGTTGGACTGATCCATGGACGACTCGGACATTTCGCTGACAGGAAGGACCGCTCTGGTTACCGGGGCCGCTCGGCGGATCGGCAAGGCCATGGCGATGGCTCTGGCCGCGCAGGGAGCTGCGGTGGTGGTCCATCACAATCGCTCGGGGGACGAGGCCGGCATTCTGTGCGACCAGATCCGCCGCAATGGAGGGGCCGCGTGGCCTTTGCAGGGCGATCTGGCCGACGAGGGGCAGGCGAAGCGACTCTTCTGGGACGCGGTCGCCTTGAGTGGTCCGATCGACATTCTCATCAACAACGCTTCGTTCTACGAGCGGGATACGCTCTGGGAGGCGACCGAAGAATCGATTCTGTTGAATCTTCGCGTCCACGCGCTGGCGCCGCTGACGCTGGGTCGGGAGATGGCCGGCCAGGGCAGGACCGGGCACATCGTCAATTTGATCGACACGCGAGCGACGGTGTACGACAGGGAGCACGCATCATACCACATCAGCAAACGCGTTCTCCTGACGTTGATGCGAATGATGGCCCTGGAGCTGGCGCCGAGAATCGCTGTCAACGGGATCGCGCCGGGGCTGATCCTGCCGCCGGCGGGGGAGGATGAAAGCTACCTCCAACGATTGGCCCACGCCAATCCTTTGAATCGCTACGGCCGGCCGGAGGATGTCGTCGACGCCATGCTGTTTCTGGTCCGAAGCCGATTCGTCACGGGCCAGATCCTCTACATCGACGGCGGATACCACATGAAGGGACACATGTATGACTGACGACGCGAGGCCGGCCGCAACCGACCGGATCTTCATCCGCGACCTGTTGGTTCGATGCATCCTCGGCGTGGAAGAGGGGGAACGTCGGGAGAAGCAGGACGTCGTAGTGCAGGTCGATCTGTGGGTGGACCTGCACAAGGCGGGTCGGAGCGACGCCTTGGCCGACAGCGTCGATTACAGCGTCCTCAAGAGGCGGATACTCCAAGCGACCGAGGGTACGCAGTATCGTTTGATCGAGGCCCTGGCCCAACGGATCGCCGACGAATGCCTCAAGGACCCGCGGATCGAGTGTGTGAAGGTCGCGGTCGAGAAGCCCGGCGTACTGCGATTCGCACGCACGGTCGGCGTGGAAATCATTCGCCGCAGTCGGATATCATCGCGAACTTGAACGAGGCGCTGGTTGCGAGCCTGCGTCTGCGTCACTCGACGACCAATTCCTTCTTGCGAGTGTTCATCTGGGCCTTGAGTCGCTGGACGATGGAGGAATGCATCTGCGATACTCGCGATTCGGACAAGTCCAGCGTCGCGCCGATCTCCTTCATCGTCATCTCTTCATAGTAATACAGGACGATAATCAGCCGTTCGGCGCGGGTGAGCCCCTTGGTCAGGAGGCTTTTGAGGTCGCGTTTCTGGGCTTCCTGCAGGGGGTCTTCGCTTCGGTGGTCTTTGATGACGTCGATTTCATAGACGTCCTTCTCGCCCTCGGCGTCGCCGCACTTGTTGTTGAGCGAAACCAGGCTGGCGGCGTTGGCGTCCCGCTGGAGGCGGGTGAACTCTTCCATGTCCATGTTCAGCTCGCTCGCCAGTTCCTGCTCGTCGGGTTTTCGACCCAGGTGCATTTCGAGCGCATGAGTGGCTTTGGCGAGCTGGTGCGCGCGGGCTCGGACCAGGCGGGGGACCCAGTCCATGCTGCGAAGCTCGTCGAGGATCGATCCCTTGATTCGCGGAGCGCAGTACGTCTCGAACTTGACCCCCCGGGCGGGGTCGAAGGCGTCGATCGCATCCATGAGGCCGAAGGTGCCGGCGCTGATGAGGTCGTCGAGTTCGACCTTGTCGGGCAGCTTGGCGTGGAGTCGCTCGGCGGCATAGCGAACCAGGTCCCGATAATGCTCCATCAGCAAGTTGCGGTGCTGACTGCCTCGGGTCTGGTGGAAGAGCGTCCAAATCTCCTCGATGCTCAGCGAGGTGGCGGTCTTGGGTGCGTGGGTCTTCACAGATTGCCTCCGGTGCGGTTGACACTCCATTCAAGGGCGGTGTGACGAGTCGCCATGTTCACAGTTCATTCATCCTTGCCAGCGAATACGTCCCATACGCGGGCACGCAATCTCCTAGATTCCATTATCGATCCGATGCGGCGGGACTTTAATTGAGCCATCGCATCACTCTCCGGAAAAAACTGTCGTCCAGGGTGTTGTCCAGCCTGGCGCCGGCGACGCGCGCCGCCAGCGAGGCGAAAGACGAGCTGATCGGGGCCTTGGGGTAGGCGAGGACGACCGGCTTGCGAGCCCGGACCGCGTCGCACAGCCGCTCATCCTTGAGCAGCACCCCGGCGAAGTAGAGATTCGTTTGGAGAAACTTCTTGGTCACGTCCGCCATTCGCTGGTAGACCTGCTTGCCCTCGGCTGTGCTGCGGGCCATATTGACGACGAGGCTGATGGGCTGGCCGTATCTTTTTCGGACCAGGACCTTGATGACGCCGTAGGCGTCCGCCATGGCGGCCGCTTCCGGCGTCGTGACCACCAGGACGTGGTCGGCCGCCAGACAGAAGCCGATGACGCAGGTGGAGATGCCGGCGGCGGTATCGATGAGGATCGTGTCGGTTTCCTGCTGGAGAAGGGACAAATGGTCGAGCAGGCGACGCTGCTCGATCTCGCTGATGTCCGCCAGGCGGTCCAGACCGGAAGCCCCGCAGATGACTCGCAATCCTCTGGGGCCGGGCTGAACAATTTCTTCCATCCGCTTATGTCCGCTAATCACATGCGAGATGTTGTATTTGCTTCGGATGTTCATCACCAGGTCGAGATTGCCCAGCGACAGATCCGCGTCCAGCAGGAGCACCTTCTTATTCTGGTTGGCCAGGCACACGGCGATGTTGGCCGCGATGTTGGTCTTGCCGACCCCGCCTTTGCCGCTGGTGATCGCCAGCACCGTGGCCGAGGGCCGCCGCATGCCGGGCAACTGCTGCAAGTTGATCGCTTGATTCTCCATACGCCGCCGCGAACTCCTCCGTGTCACTGGGCTTTGTCGAACTGCGTGGATGAGTTCTCGACCGGGCTGTCGCCGGCGAGCGTCATGTCCACACTCCACTCCACAACGCTGGGGCACGCGCCGCACTTCTGGGCCAGCAGTTCCATCGCCACTTTGCGGTTCAACGCGTTCTCCAGGAGCTTGCCGACCTGGAGTTCCATGTACTCATCCCGGTTTTTCGCGAGCAGGGCGAGAGCGCCTTCGTCGATCACCGGTCGGACCCGCGTGGAGCTGTTGGGGCCGAACGTGATGTTCGTGGTGTCGCGGAACAGAAGCCGACGGCTTCGCAGATGCTCGGCCAGAGCGTCGTTGAGCACTTCGGCGAACTCGCGGACAGGCATGTCCTGGGGCACGAATCCGGGGACGTCCACTCCGTGGATGTTCGCATGCAGAATCCGGCGGCGCAGTTCGGTGAAACGCAGAATTGCCGTGAGAACTTCGGTGACGTTATCCGGAATGAGCGACAGCAAATCCATTTGCATTCCCTCAGGCGGTGTGAAGAAGGTTGTCACGACAGACGAGATCGCAGGACCGGGACGCAAGAACGCCCGGCCTCGCGTCGGCGGATCAGCAGTCGCGACGGCAAATGGAAAGAGGGCGGGGCAGACGAGACGAAAGTGGGTCGAAACGAACCACCTTGGAAAAGCGAAGCCGTATGCATCATCCTTGATCCTTTCGGTCTTCTATCGATCGCCCAGCGGGCGAGTTCGTTATGCATTCAGCCGGACATCCTGCCGGCCGGTCAGAGGTCCTGTCGCCAGGACCAGGTCAGGCGTTGGCCGCCTGGGAGGCCGGCCCGCCGGAGAATTCTCTCACGCGGACGGCGATCTCCTCTTCCCTGAGGAGATGACGGATTTCCGTCAGGCTCTTGGTCTTTCTCAGTTCCACGATTCGCGACAACTGCTCGAACACCGATTCGTCGTACAAACGGTGTCCGCCATCGGTCCATTCCACCTCGCGGATCAGGCCCATGACGGTGTAGTTGTGAATCGTCTGGCGGGAGAAGGGGCTGTGACGAACGAGTTCGCCGATCCGATAACGTTTTGCAGGCACCCTCAATCCGGTACTGTGTTCTTGCCAGTTCATGCAATCGTTCTCAGTCCATTCATACCGTGACATCGATCGATTTGTCAACCACGCAAAAAAAGCGAGGGGCATCGACAGGTGACATCGGAAGTTGCGTCAAGTCTCCGAGGGGCAGGACTCCCGCCCCGAGTCTCGGTGCGCGACCGCTCAGGACCGTAACGCCAATGGAGGTGACGCAGGTCTTGATCCAGAAGCACCATGTGATCTCCCACTCCCGAGGCCCGGCTACGAGTCTCGATGCCAGGCCAGAATCCAACCTATTGGAACGTCAGCGATCCCTGCCAACTTTCGTGTCCTCAGTGACAAAGCCACCATGTACAGCTCCAACAGTCAAAGCCATTTTACATTTTACAAAATGTAAAAGCAGATCCGACCGGTGTCAACTGGTTTTCGTCTCATTTCGCAAAAAATTCCGGACCTTTATCGGGGCTTGCGGTTCGCCGCAGGGGTAGCGTGACATGCCCACAACTCAAAAAGAATCGTAAGAGCCCTCCGTGCCGTTACTTGCGGACAGTTCAGTGCTCGATGGCGACGGCGCCGGACCCCGATCTCCGCACTTTTTCAGAATCGACCCGTCGGAATCGCCGATAGAACCATCATTGAAACCGTAGATGCCGAGCCGCAGTTTACCGGACCGATATCCTGATACGATCATGACCCGCAACAAGAAAAATGACGACAATCCGAGTGAACGCCTCCCGGGGACTTCGCTCCTGGAACAGGTAACGCCGCTGGCCAGGGAGATCAACTGCCTCGATATCGACCGCATTGCCGAGGTGTGTGTCAACAGGATCCCCAGCGTGGTCGGTTCTCGTTTTGCGTCTCTCTACGCCCTGGACGAGACCAACAGCATCCTGCACCTGATCCGGCACAACCATCCATTTCCCATCAACAAGATTGTGTCGCTGAACCAGAAACCGCCGTCCCCGATGGTCATGGCCGTCAAGAGCAAGGGCCTGATCCTGACCGGCAACATCGATCTGCACACCAAACCCGTCATCCGGCGATCCCAGCGCAATTACGCCAAGAATTACAGCACCCGCAACTGCGCGATCGTGCCGTTGATTTGTCATGAACGAGTCGTGGGCGTCTTGAACCTGGCCGACAAGGCCGATGTAGACGATTTCAACGGGGAGGACATCGCTCTGATCGAGTTGTTCGGCCAGCTCGTCGGCGCCTCGATCGGCAACATCCGGCTCTTCGAGAGGATGCAGCGACAGGCCACCACAGACGGTCTGACCGGCCTGATGAACCACAAAACCTTCTACGAGGCCCTGGAACGCGAACTGTGGCGGTCCCGCCGGCACGGGGGAACGGTCTCTCTGATCATGGCGGACGTCGACAACCTCAAGAAGATCAACGACGTCCACGGCCACCGCGCAGGCGACCGGGCGATCGTCGAAATCAGCCATCGCATCAAGGAGTGCATTCGCCAGATCGATTTGGCCGCCCGTTATGGCGGCGATGAGTTCGCCATCATTCTGCCCAGCACCGGCCTTGAAGCCGCCAAGATCGTATGCGAGCGCATCGTGGACGCAGTGGGGCGCGCGCCCCTGTTGTGGCAGCACGAGCAGATTCCGCTGTCGATCAGCGTCGGGGTCGGGGAATATGGCGCAGAGGTGAATCCCGAGGATATTACCAGTCGATCCGATCAGGCCCTCTACGTGGCCAAGCATTCCGGCAAGAACACCGTCCGGGTTTTCGAACCCCTGTCGCAGTAGCGATCTTGACATTCTCCGTTCGGCCTGCTAAAAGCAAGGAAGCTGTGCGGCTTGTGCCTGCCTGCGTGTAAGACCCGTTCGTTGTTATGGATAGGAAGTCTGCAATGATTGCAGCCCTTGGCGCCAAGGCGATTGAGGATGTGGTCAACGCCGGCCGGTTCGGTCGGTTCGCCTGGCGATCTACGGTTACCTCTCTCCGGTGCCTTGCCCGAAAGCCCACGTTTCCTCTGATCAGGACGCAGATGTTCATCATCGGGGTGCACAGCGTCCCTGTGGTCATGATCACAGGCGCGTTCGTCGGGATGACGCTGGCGGTTCAAGCCTACGACCAGCTTGCCGGCATGGGGCTCGAGGAGCATCTGGGCGTGCTGATCAACCTCTCGGTGGTCAAGGAGTTGGGGCCGGTGCTGGCCGCGGTGATGCTGGCCGGACGCGTCGGCGGGGCTCTCACCGCTGAACTGGGCACGATGAATGTGACCGAGCAGATCGACGCGGTCCGCAGCATGGGCACCGATCCGGTTCGTCATCTCGTGGCGCCCCGACTGTTGGCGTGTCTGCTGCTCACCCCGATCCTGACGGTTTTCGCCGATATGATGGGCGTGGTCGGAGGCGCCCTGGTGAGCTTCCTGCAGTTCGGCATCAACAGCCGGGCCTATTGGACGTTCAGCGCCTCGGCAGTGGCCCTCTGGGACGTGTCCGTCGGGATCGTGAAGGCCTTCTTCTTCGGCGGCGCCATCGCCGTGATCAGTTGTTACAAGGGATTCAACTGCCGGGAGGGGGCTCACGGCGTCGGGCAGGCGTGCACGGAGGCTTTCGTCGCCAGTTTCATCTCGATTCTTGCCCTGGATTTCGCGCTGGCCGTGACTTTCAAGAGCATCTATGCGATCTTCTGGCCCATCAAGAGCATCGTAACCTGAGGCCTGGACCGCCTCGGACTGAGTCGTTCGCCGTCTGGGAGTGCCTGCTTTGGAAACAACGAGGGATCAGGATCACAAGGACGATCGTTCCGAGACGATCATCGAGGTGCGCAACCTCACCAAGAAGTTCGGCCGCAAGCTGGTGCTCGACAACGTCAGCCTGTCCGTCGAAAAGGGCAAGACGACGGTTATCATCGGTCCCAGCGGCTGCGGCAAGACGGTTCTGATCAAGCATTTTATCGTCTTGCAGAGGCCCACCGAGGGCCAGGTGTACTTCAAGGGCCGTCGGGTCGACGATCTGAGCGAGCGCGAACTGAACGAGATTCGCACTCAGTTCGGGTATCTGTTTCAGGAGGGGGCGCTTTTCGACAGCATGACGATCGCGGAGAACATCATGTTCCCGATCCGCCAGCACGTGAAGATCCGCAACTGGCGGGAGGTCGATGACGTCGTCAAGGTGAAGCTGGCGATGGTCGGCCTGGACGGATTCCAGAACTACTTCCCCGCCAGACTCTCCGGCGGCCAGCGAAAGCGGGCGGCCCTGGCCCGCGCGATCGCTTTGAACCCCGAAGTGATCTTGTACGACGAGCCCACCACCGGACTGGACCCGATCCGTTCGGACATCATCAGTGAGCTGGTCCTGAAGCTCAAACGCGAACTGGGGGTGACGAGCATCGTCGTAACACATGACATGAAAAGCGCGTATAAAGTGGCGGACCGCGTCATCATGCTTCACAACGGCAGGATCGTCGCGGACGGGGACGCCGACCATATCCGCAATCACCCCCATCCGGTGGTTCAGCAGTTCATCAACGGCCAGGTCGGCGAGGACGATCTGGCGGTGCTGCGAATGAGCGGATCCGTCGGCTCGTCGCAGTTCCTGCCCCGGGATTTTCAGTAACGATCGCTGGGAGCCATGACGCAGAAAGAACCATCTCAGATTGCCGCCGAAGTGACGAAACTCGTTCGGGGCGACGTTTTCGCAGACATCATCCACCGGGTTGCGTATAGTACGGATTCGAGCAGCTATCGAATCGTTCCGCAGTGCGTCGTGGCGCCGCAGGACGTGCAGGATGTCGTCGCAGTGGTACGTTATGCGCGGGATCTGGGAATTCCTGTGGCCCCGCGAGGGGCCGGCAGCGGCGTCGCGGGAGAATCGCTGTGCAGCGGGATCGTGCTGGACATGACTCGTTACATGAAGCAGATCACGCGAATCGACGGCGAACTGGCCGCATGCCAGCCGGGCGTCGTGCTCGACGATCTGAACAAACGACTGGCTTCGTCCGGACGCAAGATCGGGCCCGATCCGTCGAGCGCCAACCGCGCCACCCTCGGCGGCGTCGTGGGCAATGACGCCACCGGTGCTCACTCCCTCCAGTACGGCCATACCTCGGCCTACGTGGAAGCCGTCGAAGCGGTGCTGCCGGATGGAACGATCGTCGAGTTTCGCAATGGGGTCGATCCACAGACGCTCGCCGGCAGGGGGCAATCTGTTGCCAGAGAATGCCGGTCGCTCCTGACGGCCAACCAGGCGGTTATCGACAAAGCCCAGCCTGCGACGAAGCGAAATCGAACCGGCTACCACATCGCGGACGTCTGTCACGGCGATCAGATCGATCTGGCCCGCCTGCTGGTGGGCTCGGAGGGGACGCTGGCCATCTTTACGAGCGTTACCCTCAGGACCGTTCCGCTGCCTGCGGTTAAGGGCCTGCTCCAACTGGAGTTCGACTCCTTCGACAGCATGGCCAAGGTCGTGCCCACGATCGTGGACACCAACCCCGTCGCCTGCGAGCTGATGGATCGCTCGCTGGTCAACCTGGCGATCGACCAGCTTCCCCAGTACCGGGATATCCTGCCTGCCGGCGCCGCGGCGGTTCTGCTGATCGAGCACGTCGGGGCCTCGGCCGATGAAGTCCGCGAGAAAATCCACGCGACGGACGCCGCGGTGGGGAAAGGAGCAAGCGGCCGGACGATCATCACCGATCCCAGGGCCCAGACCCGCGTGTGGAAGTCGCGTAAGGATGCAGGGCCGCTGCTGTACCGAAAACGCAGGCGACAGCATCCGGCGGAATTCATGGAAGACGTGAGCGTCGATTACCGCCGTCTGGGCGACTACATCGCGGGATTGGAGAAGATCCAGAAGAAGCACGACATCGCGATATGCTACTTCGGCCACGCCGGCGACGGCGAACTGCACCTGCGGCCGTACCTGGACTTGGGCGATCCGCGGGATCGGGACAAGATGAAGGCCATCGCCGAGGAGGTTTTTACCCTGGCCTGGTCGCTCGGCGGCTCCATCAGCGGCGAGCACGCCGTCGGTCTGATCCGCGCCGGTTATGTCCGGCGGCAGTACGGCGACGCATACTACGATATCCTCAAGAAGGTCAAAGCGATCTTCGACCCCGCGGGCCTGATGAACCCCGGCAAGATCCTCAACGAAGACCCCGACGTCATGTTCAAGAGCCTCCGGCGGGAGCGTCCCATCCTTCCCGAGCGGGCGCGATCCGAGATGCTCTTCCACGCCAACGAGCTGGAGCTGGAGTTCGAGCAGTGCTATGGTTGCGGCCTGTGCCTGGGCCGGGAACCGTCGCTGCGGATGTGTCCGGTGTTTCGCGCCACGGGCGAGGAGTTGGGCAGCTCCCGAGCCAAGGCCAACCTGCTCCATTACTGGGCGACAGGACAGCTCAGCGACAAGGACTTCGAGTCGCCCGAATTCCGCAAGTTCCTGGATCTGTGCGTCAACTGCAAGATGTGCGAGCGGCAGTGCCCGTCCGGGACCAACATCTCCATGCTGATGACAGCGGCTCGCGCCGAGTACGTACGGCGTAAGGGGCTCCGGCGGACCGAGTTTCTCTTGAGCCGCAATCGGTATCTCAGTTGGATGGGCAGCGTGTTCAGCCCCTTGTCGAATGTCGCCATGAAGCTGCCCATCTCCAAGTGGCTTCTGGAGAAGGCTACCGGTATTGACAAACGGCGGAGCATGCCGCAGTTTGCGCGGGGTTCGTTCCTCAAGGCCGGCGCCAAATACCTCGCGGCTCAAGGATCGGTCATTAACCCGGTCGACAAAGTCGCCTATTTTGTCGATACCTACGCCAATTTCAACGACCATGAGCTGGGCTTCGCGGTCCTGGATGTTCTGCGGCACAACGGGGTCGAGGTGATCCTGCCCGATCAGCGTCCGTCTCCGCTGCCGGCGATCGTCTACGGCAATGCACACCTGGTGCGACGCGACCTCGCCTACAGCGTCAAGAACCTGGCCAAGGCGGTCCGCGCCGGCTGCAAGGTCGTTTGCTCCGAGCCCAGCGCCGCCCTGTGTCTGAGGGAGGAGATGCGCCACTACATCGCAGGCGAGGACGCAGCCCTCGTCGCGGCCCATACGTCGGAGTTGATGAACTATCTGGCAACCCTGCGCGCCGGGGGCAAGCTCAAACCCGCGGTCCACGACGCCGGTGAGAAGTTCGTCTATCACCTGCCGTGCCATCTGTGTGCGGTCGGCGATGAAACCGTAACGCTGCGGCTCTTGCAGGAGCACTTCAAGATCGACGTCGCGGACTTGCAGGCGGGTTGTTGCGGCCTGTCCGGTACGTTCGGCATGCAGCAGAAGAACTACGAACTGGCAACCGAGATTTCCGAAAGCCTCAAGGCGGCTCTGGCGAAAGCTCCAACCCGGAACGTCCTGACGGAATGCGCCGCCTGCAAGATGCAGATCGAACACATCGCCCCGACGAGCACGACGCATCCGATCAAGCTGATCGCCCGCAGCTACGGACTGTTGTAGTTGCCGGAAAAGAATGAGAATCCGGACCGCACCGATGGAACCGACGGAAGCCCTGAAACCCGCTGTGCTGTGGACGCCTCTCGAAGGCAGGCGGGTGCATTGCCGGTTGTGCGGTTTCAATTGCCGGATTGCCGAGGGGAAGCTGGGGCATTGCGCCGTACGGAAGAACGTCGATGGCAAGCTCTACTCGCTCAATTATGGCAAGGTCGTCGCGGGCAGTCCGGACCCGATCGAGAAAAAGCCGTTGTTCCATTTCCTGCCGGGCAGTCGGAGTTTTTCCATCGCCGCGGTCGGCTGCAATTTTCGCTGCGAGTTCTGCCAGAACTGGCAGATCAGCCAGGCGGCCTTGGAGGCTGGAGGCGTCGAAGGGGAGCCGATTGCGCCTGAGCAGATCGTGGAAGCCGCGGTTCGGACCGGGTGCAGGAGCGTCGCGTACACGTACACCGAACCGACCGTATTCATGGAACTGGCCCAGGAGTGCGGCAGTGTCGCCAAGTCGCAGGGGCTGGCCAACGTGTTCGTCTCGAACGGCTACATGACCCGCGAAGCGATCGACTACGGCGCCGACTGGCTGGACGCCATCAATGTCGATCTCAAGGCCTTCAGCGACGAGTACTACCGCAACCTCTGTTCGGCCAGGCTCCAGCCAGTCTTGGACTGCATTTCGCACATCGCCCGGCACACGAGAATCTGGATGGAGATCACGACACTGCTGCTGCCGGGTCAGAACGATTCTGATGAGGAGTTGCGGAAGCTGGCGGGATTCCTCGTGAGCGAGGCCGGACCCGACGTGCCCTGGCACATCAGCCGGTTCTATCCGCAGTACAGGTACGCCGAGTCCAAGGCGACGTCGTTGGAGAGCATGCGCCGGGCGGAAGAGATCGGCAAGGCTGCGGGTCTGCGCTACGTCTATCTCGGCAACGTGCCCGGCGAGAAATCGGAGAGCACGCATTGTCCCGGTTGCGGCGGGAGGGTCATCGAACGCATGGGATACCAGATCGTCGCCAATCGGATCGAGAACTCGAAATGTCCCCACTGTGGGACCGAAATTGCCGGCTTTGGATTGTGAGGTGCTATGAGGATCGTGGCGGATGCGAACATCCCCTTCGTTCGCGAGTGTCTTTCTTCGGTTGGCGAGGTCCGGGTCCTGAGCGGGCGCGACATTACGCCGGAGGCAGTGGCCGATGCCGACGCGTTGCTTGTGCGCAGCATCACGGTGGTGAATGAGTCGTTGCTGGCCGGAAGCAGGGTGCGTTTTGTCGGCACCGCGACGATCGGTTTCGATCATGTCGATGTCTCGTACCTCCGGCGCAGCGGCATCGGCTTCGCCTCGGCGCCGGGGTCGAACGCGAATTCGGCCGCGGAATACGTGATTGCAGGTCTGTTGGAGATCGCCCGTCGAAGAAAGATCGCGCTGGAGGGAAAGTCGATCGGAGTCATCGGCGTGGGCAATGTGGGAGGGCGCGTCGCACGCCAGTGCGAGGGACTCGGGATGCGTGTGGTGAGAAACGACCCGCCTTTGCAGCGACAGACGAGAGATCCGCAGTACGTCGGGCTGGAGGCGTTGTACGACTGCGACTTCATTACGATTCACACGCCGTTGACGCGGGAAGGAATCGACAAGACGTTTCATCTGGCGGACAGGGAGTTCTTCGCCCGTCTGAAGCAGGGGGCGGTCTTCGTGAACGCCTCGCGGGGCGCGGTGGTCGAGACGCAGGCCCTCAAGGATGCGATTCGAGCGGGCCGACTGGGTGCGGTGGTGCTGGACGTCTGGGAAGGCGAACCCGACATCGACGTGGAACTGCTCGGCATGGTCGATCTTGCCTCGCCGCACATTGCGGGTTACTCGTTCGACGGCAAGGTCGCCGGGATGGTCATGATCTATCGGTCTCTGTGCGAGCACTTCGGTCTGACCCCGAAGTTCGACGTAAAGGACTTTCTCCCGGTGCCCGAGATCCCGCGGCTGGAGGTCGAGACGCGCGACGCGACCGACGACGAACTGCTGGTTCGGATCGCCGAGCGGATCTACAGCATTTCGCGAGACGATCGAGACACCAGACAGATCGCGGATCAACCTCCCGAGAGTCGGGGCCGGTTTTTCGACGCGCTGCGGAAGAACTACCCGGTCCGGCGGGAGTTTCAGAACACGACGGTCGTGCTGGACAGGACTCGCGAGAGCCTCGCTCGCAAGCTGCGCGGCATCGGTTTTGTGGTGGAAGGGACGGCGTGATGAATCCTGTGGTGCAATGGCCGCGTGGCCGGCTGGATTTCTCCGGCGGATGTCTATTGATGGGGATTCTGAACGTTACGCCGGACTCTTTCAGCGACGGCGGGCAGTTCCTCGATCCGAAGACCGCGGTCGAACGTGGCTTGCAGATGGTCGCACAGGGTGCAGCGATGATCGACGTGGGCGGCGAATCGACCCGTCCCGGATCGAAGCCCGTCCCGCCGGCTGAGCAGATCCGTCGAATCGTGCCTGTGATCGGGGCTTTGGCCGAGCGGATCGATATCCCGATCAGCATCGATACGACGGATGTCGAGGTGGCATGGGCGGCGCTTCGGGCCGGCGCCTCGCTCCTCAACGACATCACAGCCCTGGGCGACGATCGCATGGCCGAATTGGCGGCGCATCAGCAGGTCCCGGTGATCCTGATGCACATGCAGGGGTCGCCCGCCACGATGCAGGCGGCGCCTCATTACGACGACGTGGTGCAGGAAGTCCGTGACTTCCTCGTTGCCAGGGCCGAGAAGGCAGTCCGGCTCGGCATTCCGCGAGAGCGGATCTTCCTCGACCCCGGCATCGGGTTTGGCAAGACGCTGGAACACAACTTGGCGCTGTTGCGAAGTCTCGACAGACTCGTCGCCACCGGCCACCGCGTCCTCGTGGGTCCCAGCCGCAAAGGATTCATCGGCAAACTCACCGGCAGGGACAAACCGGCCGAACGCGTGTTTGGGACCGCAGCGGCAGTCGCATGGTGCGTCTGGGCAGGGGCCTCCATCGTCCGCGTCCACGACGTTGCGGAGATGGTCGACGTGGCGAAAGTCACCCGGGCGATCACGGGCTCGGCGGTCCCATAGGTCCCATGTATCCTATCGGTCCCATGCGACGCATAGGACTCATGGGACGCATGCGACAGTCAGACCTCGCCCAGGGCGATTCGCATCACCTCGTCGGTGTTGCCGACGAACTGCAAATCCAGGCCTTTGATCGTCTCGGGGCGGATGTCCGCGATGTCCTTCTTGTTCCTCGCGGGCAGGATCACCGTCTTGATCCCCGCCTCCTTGGCGGCCAGGAGTTTCTCCTTGAGCCCGCCGATGGGCAGCACGAGGCCGCGAAGCGTGATTTCTCCGGTCATGGCGACTTCCGGACGGGTGGGCCTCTGCAGCAGCAGGCTCACCAGGGATGTGAACATCGCGACGCCCGCGCTGGGGCCGTCTTTGGGCACCGCGCCTGCAGGCACGTGGATGTGGTAATCCGACCGGCTGAACAGCCTCTCGTCGAGTCTGAGCCTGCGGGCGTTGGCCTTGACGACGGAGAACGCCGCCTGGGCGCTCTCTTTCATCACGCCGCCGATCTGGCCGGTCAATTGCAGATGTCCCTTGCCGGGCATCATCGCCGACTCGATGAACAGCAGCTCCCCGCCTACGGGGGTGTACGCCAGTCCGGTCGCGACGCCGGGAATTCCCGTCCGCAGGGCCAGCTCTGATTCATGCTGGATCGGGCCCAGAATCGTGGCGAGATCCTTCTTATCGATCGTTCGTCTTCTCTTGTCGCCGCGTGCGATCTCCGTGGCCACCGCCCGACACACCGACGCGATGAGACGTTCGAGGTTTCGAACGCCCGCTTCGCGGGTATAGCTGGCGATGATCGTGGTCAGGGCCTGGTCCTTGAACACAAGCTGGTTCTTTCGCAGACCATGCTCTTTCAATTGTCGCGGGACCAGATACCGCTTGGCGATGTTGAGTTTGTCCTGGGCGGTGTAGCCGGGCAGCTCGATGACTTCCATGCGGTCCTGCAACGCCGGCGGGATCGGCTCGGCGTAATTGGCGGTGCCGATGAACATCACGTTCGACAGGTCGAACGGCTGGTCGAGGTAGTGGTCGGTGAACGAGTTGTTCTGCTCGGGATCGAGCACCTCCAGCAGGGCGCTGGCGGGATCGCCGCGAAAGTCCGCGCCGATCTTGTCCAGCTCGTCGAGCATGAAGACCGGGTTGCGACTGCGGCACTTGCGCAATTCCTGGAGAATCCGTCCGGGCAGGGCGCCGATGTACGTGCGACGGTGGCCGCGGATGTCGGCCTCGTCGCGGATGCCGCCGAGCGAGACACGAACGAACTTGCGCCCCATGGAGCGGGCGATCGACCTGCCCAGGGAGGTCTTGCCCACGCCGGGAGGGCCGATGAAGCACAGGATGGGGCTCTTGCCGGTGGGGTTGAGCTTCCGCACCGCCAGGAATTCGAGAATTCGTTTCTTGATCTTGACCAGGTCGTAGTGGTCGTGGTTGAGGACCTTCTCCGCCCGGCGGATATCGAGCAGGTCCTCGGTCCGCACGGACCAGGGCAGTTCGCAGACCCAGTCGAGGTACGTCCGGATCACGCTGTACTCGGGCGAGGCCGCCGGGATCTTGCCGAGCCGGTCCAGTTCCCGCAACGCCTCCATCTCGACGACCTTGGGCATCTTGGCCTTGGCGATGTTCTCCCGCAGCTCGCGCAGTTCCTCGGTCCGGGCGTCCTGCTGGCCCAGTTCCGTCTGGATGGCCTTGAGCTGTTCCTGGAGAAAATACTCCCGCTGGGTCTTGTCGATGGACTCTCGGACTCGGCCCTGGATCTTATGGCTCAGTTCGAGCACTTCGAGCTGGTGGGCCAGGGCGACGGAGATCTTCTCCAGGCGTTTGCCCGGGTCGAGCTCTTCGATGAGATCCTGCTTCTGGGCGATCTCCATCGTGAGATTGGCCGCGAGGAAATCCGCGAGCGACGAGGGCTCCTCGATGTTTTCCAGCAGGACGGAGGCCTCCTCCGGCACGTTCGGGCTCAAGGCAATCACGCGATTGGCGGTGCGCCGGACGCTGACCATCAGCGCCTGGAGCTGCTTGGTCATCCTCGTCTCGACCTTGAGCAGCTCGACCTTGGCCTTGAGGTACGGCTCGGTCGAGATCCGCTCCACGATGCGGAACCGGGCGATCCCGTGAACGACGATGTTGAGCGAGCCCTGGGGCATCTTGATGGTCTTGAGGACCGAGGCGGTCGTGCCGACGGAGTACAGATCGCCGAATCCGGGGCGGTCCGTGTCGGGATTGCGCTGGGTGAGCAACCCGATGACCGAATCGTTGGGTTCGACGTCCGCCAACAGGGCCTTGCTTCGTTCCCGTCCCACGGCCAGATGCGTGACCGTTCCGGGATACACTACGGTATTGCGAATCGGCAGGATGCCGATGACTTCGGGCAACTTCATATGGTCGAGCTCGTCTTCGAATTCCTCCCCGTCGTCGTCCAGATAGGGCTCCATCCCATTTCGCTCGTCGGGACTCGGTTCACTCGACCAGTCCTGATCGTCGAACAGCAACAGGTTGTTCAGATAACTTGCCATGAGAGCCGATGATACACCAAGACCCTGGGCGCGGCAAACCGGAATCGGGAATTTCGAGACGAGAGCCCAGGCAAACGCGGATCATGGCGTCCGCGTTTGCCTGGGCCTGCCGATGGATCGCTACTTGATTCCCGCGTGGTAGCTCTGGAGCGAGCGGACGGGCGCGACGCCGCTGGCCCGCGTCTCGGCGATCCCCTTGACCGCCGCGGCGGCCGCTGCGGTCGTCGTGATGTACGAGACCTTGTACTTGATCGCGGTCTTGCGGATATAGGAGTCGTCGGTCTTGCTCAGTTTGCCGGCGGGGGTGTTGATGACGAGCTGGATCTCGCCATTCTTGATGGCGTCGGCGATGTTGGGCCGGCCCTCGTACATCTTGAGGATGGGCTCGGCCTGTACGCCGCCGGCGGCCAGGCACTTGCAGGTGCCTTCGGTCGCCTTGATCCGAAAGCCGAGCTTCTGGAACTCCTTGGCCACCGTGACGGCGTCTTTCTTGTCGGCGTCCGTCACCGTCATCAGCACGGTGCCCTCGATGGGAAGCTCCGACTTGGCCGCCTGCTGCGACTTGAAGAACGCCAGGCCGTAGGAGTTCGCCATGCCGAGCACTTCGCCCGTCGATCGCATCTCGGGACCGAGCAGGGGGTCCACCTCCGGGAACATGTTGAACGGGAACACCGCCTCTTTGACGCCGAAGTGCGGGATCTTCTTTAGTGTCAGATTGAGTTGGGAGAGTCTCTTGCCGAGCATGCACTGGACGGCCAGGCGGGCCATGCCCACGTTGCAGACCTTCGACACCAGCGGAACCGTTCGCGACGCCCGCGGGTTGGCTTCGAGGATGTAGACCATGTCATGGCAGATGGCGTACTGGATGTTCATCAGGCCGACGACGTTCAGTTCGATGGCGATCCGGCGGGTGTAGTCGCGGATCGTGTCGAGGTGTTTCTTCGCGATGCTCACCGGCGGGATGACGCAGGCCGAGTCGCCGGAATGGATGCCCGCCAGCTCGATGTGCTCCATGACCGCAGGGACGAAGGCGTCGACCCCGTCGGCGATGGCGTCGGCCTCGGTCTCGGTGGCGTTCTCCAGGAACTTGTCGATCAGGATGGGCCGCTCCGGCGAGACTTCGACCGCTTTGGCCACGTAAAGGCGGAGCATCTCCTCGTCGTGGACGACTTCCATCGCCCGGCCGCCCAGGACGAAAGAGGGACGCACCATCAGCGGATAGCCGATCTGGTCCGCGATCTTGATGGCCTCTTCCGGACTGCCGGCCATGCCGGACTCGGGCTGGGGGATGTCCATCTTGCGGATCGCGACGCGGAACCGGTCGCGGTCCTCCGCCAGGTCGATCGCCTCGGGCGAGGTCCCGATGATCTTGACGCCCGCCTGGGCCAGTTCCATCGCGAGATTCAGCGGGGTCTGGCCGCCGAACTGGACGATCACGCCTTCGGGCTTTTCCTTTTCGTAGATGCTCAGGACGTCCTCGACCGTCAGCGGCTCGAAATAGAGCTTGTCCGATGTGTCGTAGTCGGTGGAGACGGTCTCGGGGTTGCAGTTGACCATGATCGATTCGTAGCCCTCGTCGCGGAGCGTGAAGGCCGCATGGACGCAGCAGTAGTCGAACTCGATGCCCTGGCCGATGCGGTTGGGGCCGCCGCCGAGGACCATGATCTTGCGGCGATTGCTGACGGGAACCTTGTCCGGGCCGTTGTAGGTCGAGTAGTAGTAAGCAGCGTTATCCACGCCGCTGACCGGGACCGCATCCCAGGCTTCGGTGACGCCGAGCTTGATCCGTTGGGCACGGACCTGGGCCTCCGGGACGCCGAGCAGTTTGGCCAGGTACTTGTCGGCGAACCCGTCCTTCTTGGCCTGTACCAGGAGTTGGTCGGGCAGCGTCTTGCCCTTGTGCTGAAGGATCTGCTCCTCCAGGGCGACCAGTTCCGCCATCTGCTGGATGAACCAGTGCTTGATCCGCGTCTTGTCGTAGATGGCGTCGATGCTGGCGCCCTTGCGGAGGGCCTCATACATGACGAACTGCCGCTCGCTGGTGGGGTAGGTCAGCATCGACATCAACTGATCGAGGGACAGCTTGTTGAAGTTCTTGGCGAAGCCCAGGCCGTGGCGGCCGTTCTCCAGAGAGCGAATGGCCTTGTGGAACGCCTCCTTGTAGTTCTTGCCGATGCTCATCACTTCGCCGACGGCGCGCATCTGGGTGCCCAGGCGGTCTTCGACGCCCTTGAACTTTTCGAAGGCCCAGCGGGCGAACTTGACGACGACATAGTCGCCGGAGGGGGTGTATTTCTCCAAAGTCCCGTCGCGCCAGTAGGGGATTTCGTCGAGGGTCAGCCCGGCCGCCAGCAGAGCCGAGACGAAGGCGATCGGGAAGCCGGTCGCCTTGGAGGCCAGCGCCGAAGAGCGGCTCGTCCGCGGGTTGATCTCGATGATGACGACCCGGTCGGTGGCGGGATCGTGGGCGAACTGGACATTGGTGCCGCCGATGACTCCGATGGCGTCGACGATGTCGTACGAGTACTTCTGCAGTCGTTCCTGGAGGGCGGTGTCGATGGTCAGCATGGGAGCGGTGCAGTAGGAGTCGCCTGTGTGGACGCCCATGGGATCGACGTTCTCGATGAAACAGACGGTGATCTTCTGGCCTTTGGAGTCTCGGACGACCTCCAGTTCCAGTTCCTCCCAACCCAGGACGGATTCTTCGACGAGGATCTGGTGGACCAGGCTGGCGTCCAACCCCCGACTGGCGATCGTCCGCAGCTCTTCGACGTTGAAGACCGCGCCGCCGCCGGTGCCGCCCATGGTGTAGGCCGGACGGATGATGACCGGGTAGCCCAGCTTCTCGGCGATCCTCTCGGCCTCCTCGACGCTGTAGGCGATCTCACTGCGAGGCATGTCGATGCCCAGTCGCAGCATGGTGTCCTTGAAGGCCTGGCGGTCCTCGCCGCGCTTGATGGCGTCGAGCTTCACGCCGATGACCTGGACGCCGTACTGGTCGAGCACGCCTGCCGCGGCCAGTTCCGACGCGAGGTTCAGACCGGTCTGGCCGCCCAGATTCGGAAGCAATGCGTCCGGAAGCTCGACCTTGATGATCTCCGTCACCGCCTTGACCGTCAACGGCTCGATGTACGTGACGTCCGCCATGCCGGGATCGGTCATGATGGTGGCTGGGTTGGAGTTGACCAGCACGATCTTGTAGCCGAGTCTGCGAAGGGCCTTGCAGGCTTGCGTGCCGGAGTAGTCGAACTCGCAGGCCTGGCCGATCACGATGGGGCCGGAACCGATGATCAGTACCTTCTTGATGTCCGTTCGTTTGGGCATTGGGTTTCTCCTGAAGTTACGACAAAGGACGTCCCGACGCGATTCATCGCGCTGGTGGTCCCCAGAACCTCTTTCCGGCGTTTAGCGGAACGTCGGACGCCGAGGTCGCGACCTGACCGGGCTGGCGGGATTAGAGCATATCCGCTTCGATCTGTCAAAGGGCAAGAGAAAGTGGCAAAAGGAAGATGGTCAGGGGAGAGGAAATGCGGAAAACGAGGCCAGAACGCCAGGGGGCTCCGGTCTTTCTGCGAAGACCGGAGTCCCGGGCGTTCTCTTCAGCGGCGCAGGGGCCAATGTCGCAAGGAGCCTCCGCCTGGACGCTCCGGAAGAGCGTCCAGGGTCCTTGTCGCGAGCCTCACGCGGCCGGCAGGCGGAAGACGCTCTCCGGCTGGGGTTCGTCCTCGGATTCCGGGGCGTTGGGATCCTCAGGCTCGTCGTCGAGCTGGATCCACGAGACGCTCCCGATGCACTCGGGCTGCGGCTCGTCCGCCGCGTTGGGGTCGTCGACCTCGTTCGGATCGTCGTCGCCCAGCCACACCAGGGCCGCGGTGGCCGGCGGGCTCCAGGCGATGAACTGGTAGGCCGCCACGACCGCGAGCAATTCCACGAGCAAGACGAGTGTTCTGACCGGTGTTCGTTTCATTGTCCTCCCTCTCATAGGAAGTTCTGTTGATAGGCACCTTTTTCAACGGCAGGCTATATGGTTTCGCAATACGTCTTGGGGTCCGGCTTGATGATGATCGGGCTCTTGATTCCGCTGGGAAGCATCGTATCCTCATCCGGCGTGATGCTGATGACGCCGACGTCGCCGGCTTCGGTGGTTTCCGAGCCGCCGTCGTCGAGGGTGACGCCGATGTTGGTCACGTAGCCGCTGCTGTAGGCCGACGTGTCGGCCATCGAGATGATCGTTCCGTAGATCTGGGCGTTGCCGCGAACGTCCACGATGCCGCCCACGATGGCGCCGGTCAGGACGTTGTTCTCGCTGGCGTTGGGATTGGTGTTGCCCAGGTTGACGTTGAAGTGGGGCGCCAGGATCGTTGCCTCCTGAACTGCGGATTGGTTCTCGAAGGCCGCTTCGCCGGTGAAATACAGGTTGTTGCCCATCCACCAGTTGCTGTTGAGGGCCTGCGGCGTGTTCGTGACGATGACGCCGTTGAACGTGCAATTCTCGAAGCGGATGTTGTTGTAGTTCTTGGTCGTGGACAGGAACGAGCTGATCGTGGAACTGGTGTAGGACGAGGGAAGCGAGACACTCGGCCCGCTGTAGTTGGTGTCGACGTACAGCACGCCCTCGAACGTACAATTCTTGAACAGGGCGTTCGTGCCCTTGGCGACGACCACGTCGCGGATCGTCTTGTTCTCATAGATGTGCCGTTTCAGGGGCAGGCTGCTGCCCGAGCGGGTGGTGTAGCCGCCGCTGGCCAGCGGCGCGTGGGGAAAGTACTCGGTGACCGTGCTGACGCCGGAGGTCCCCAGGACGCCATTTTCGATCACCGAGGCCGACGCCGAGCGCACCGTCGTGGAGATGGCGCTCTTGTACGAGGAAGTGTCGTAGTCCCCGATTTGCATGCCGTTCACCTGGGCGGAACGGGGCTGTCCGTAGTTGATGTTTTCGTGGTAGCCTTGGATCTCGTCGGCCGTGCTGTAGACGCGGTTGGCGAAGTTCACGGGAATGCGTTTGCCCTCCGCGTCGAAGACCGGATCGCCGCCGGCGTCGAGCATGTAGCCTTCGTCGTCCACGATGCCGTAGCTGTCCGTGACGACGGTGCCGCCTTCGTCATAGACGGTCGCGCCGAAAGTGAACTTGGCCTTCTTGGACGCGGTGAGCGTCTCGAGCTGGTAGGACCGCGACGCCATATCGCTGTGGCTCAGGACGGTGTTGATCGTGCCCTCCACTCGGGAGTCGCTGGTCATGTTGAACGGCGCCTGAGACAGAAGACTGTAGGAGGTTCCGCTGGAATTGTACTTGCGGCCGTACGAGCTGTAGATGCTGCCGTGGATGGTGGTGTCGCCGGTCAGCCACATGCGTCCCTGCGTGGCGATCGCGTATTCCAGGACCTGGCGGTCCTTGGTGACGTTCATCGTCATGGCGACGCGACGGACGGCGCCTCCGTCGGCGCCGGTCGACTGGATGTGGATGACGCGGGGGGCGTCGTCATTTCGGAACAGACGCAGGGTGAATTGGCCGTTGCCGTCGCCGAAGTCCATGGTCGGCATCAGGAGTTCCACGCCCCCGGCGAAGGCGGACGGTTCCGGCACGGTCTTGCCGTCGATCCGGGTGTCCTGGGCGTACTGGCACAGCGCCGCCCACACGAGGTCGGCCTGCTCGTCCGTGACGAAGTTCTTGTCGGTCGGCGCGGGCCAACCGGCGCTGGTCGTCACCGTCCTGACGAGGTACTTGGCGCACTCGAGCCCGGACTGGGCCGCGTGAAGCGCCTTGTTCACCTTGTGTTGGCCGGAGGCGATCTGGACGTTGGACCCTGAGAACGACGCGAATGCGACCGCCAGGGCCGAAAACACGAGGACGAAGACCATGGCCAGGATGAGCACGGCCCCGCGGCGCATGCCGCGGACTGGGTGTTGGGATGACATTCTGTTTTCCTCTCGGAGGATACCCGCTTGCTGCCGCTTGACTCACTTCAAATATTCCCAAGCAAAGTGTATAGAACAATCCGTGATCTGCAAAGCGACTCCGAGATTATCGGCGAGCTGAATACCTGTGCGAGACGAGGCATGGGCCTGAGGAAAAGGACGGCGGGGCAAGGACATCGGAAGAGGAGAGACACCAAGGAGGGGCGTGGGCGGGCGGCGTTGTCGCCTGGTGTTGAGGCCGGCTCCCCGAGCGGGGAAACCGGCCTTGGCGTGGCGATACCGCCGCGGAACTTGTGACGCTCTGCGGGAGAATCAGGTCTTCATCATGTCGTTGACGTCCGGCGCCAGGATGGACGTACCGGTCGCACAAGTGCCTCCAAGCCAGGAGGCGCTTGCCTTGGCGGACCGGATCGTGCCCAGGTATTGGATGGACACCACGGCGATGAACAGTTCCAGCAGCAGAGCGAGAGTTCTGAAGGATGTTTTCTGCATACGCGTTTCCTCCTTTGCCCGCGAGTGAGGAGTCGAACCGAAAAGGTCCGTGTCTGCGGATCGCGACATATCGTGTGTGAAAGGTCTCATCAGAGGACCACCTCCGCATAGGAAGCGGGATTGTAGAACATCACCAATTGCGGCACGAAACCGGCGGGGACCTCCGTGAGGCCCGAGCGGTTGAAGTACAGATCCGTGTTGCCCTGGAGAGTCATCGGGGCGTCGGAGTAGTTGACGATCGACCCGTTGATCGTGCCGCCGGCGTTGCCCCACAACTCGATGCCGTTGGCTGCGATGGCTCCGCTCAAGGTGCTGAAGCTGCCTCCGAAGCCCACCTGGAAGCCGGGGGCCATGATGAACGTGCCGATCTGGCTGTGAAGACCCGCGAATTGCGACTCCTGCGGCAGTTGCGTGATGGGATGCCCTGTCACGTTGCCGGTGAACTTGAGCTTGTTGGTGGCGGAGTTGTCCGTGGGGTCTCCATTGGTGACGATGACTCCTGTGATGTTGACGCCTCCGCTGAAGGTGACGACGTTGGGCGCCTCGATGAAGACGACGCCTTTGAGAATAACGTTCCCGGAAAAGCTCGGGTTCATCCCTGCGGGAATCTTGAGGTTCTCATACGTTGCGTTGGCGGAGGTGCTGTCGGCCGCCGTGAGGATTCGTGTGGCGTATGGAATGAAGGTCGTCGGATCCATCTCGGGAAATTCGCAGGGTGCTACGCCGATCTGGACGTGATTCATGGCCGCCGCGCCGGTCTCGCCCCCGATGCCTGCTTTGCCGCCCTGGAGATGGACCATGGCCAGGGGATTGACGATCTTCACGTTGCCGGCGATGTGCGAATTGCCGATGATCGACAGCGACAGAAGAGTGTTGAGGCTTTCGATATAGGCATTGGACTCAACCTGGAGGTTGACGCCTTCGAGTTCGACGTTGCCCGAGAGGGATACGGGTCCTCGGGAGGCCACGCCGAAGTCGAATACGTTGTTGGCTCTGGTGCCGAAGGCGTAGGCCGAGCGGATCGTTCGATTGAAGGACCCGTAATGGCCGGTCACATCGACACGGATGTTGTCGTTGTCGAGCTTGGTCAGCAGCGCCGAGAAGCTCTGCCCCAGGCCGGAGTTGACCGACACGTTCGAGATAGCGATGGTTGAGCTGGTGGCGGTCGGGACGAGATTCGTGATCCCTGCGTTGGTCAGCTTGCTCTGCAGGTCGCTCGTCAACTGGGCAAACCGCTGGTCGGGGGCGGTGGTGCCGGAAATCTCCACTTTGTCCATCCAGAAGCGAATGACTTCCAGTCCGGATTCGGCGCAGGCTCGCGCGTTGTCCACCTTGCGGTGATTCTCGGCAATTTGGATGTTTGCGCCCGACATGCCGGCCATGGCCGCGGCCAGCGCCGAGAACATGGCGATGAAGATGAGCGAGAGGACGAGTGCGGAGCCCTGCCGCTGATGGTGGGCGATGCTGTTGACCGGTTTCATGTTGCCCTCAAACGATGAGGTAATGCGTCAGTGGTGCTGCACTTCAAAGGCTCCGAGGAAAGCATACGCAATAATCTGCAGGGCTCCAAACGGCAAATCCCGATGCGTGAAATGCCCTGCGCGATGCGTGTCGGTTATCGGGCGTTTTCCTGTTCGGCCAGGTAGGAACTGCGGGCAAACGGAGACGAGAGCACCCAGGCAAAGCCGATCTGTGTCGCACGATCCTTCCACCAGGCGAACTTCTCGGGCGTGACGTACTCGACCACGTCGAGCGAGTCTTTCGATGGCTTGAGGTATTGGCCGATGGTGAGCCGGTCGCAGCCGACCCGGCGCAAATCATGAAGGACCTGCTCGACCTGTGCGTCGCTTTCGCCCAGGCCGAGCATGATGGAGGATTTCGTGGAAACGCCGGCGTATCGGTCGCGGGCTTTTTGCAGGACGGTCAGAGAGTACTCATAGTCGCCGCCGGAGCGGGCCACCGGGTAGAGCGAGGGCACGGTCTCGACGTTGTGCGCGAACACGAACGGCAGGGCGTCTGCGAGAATCTCCAACGCCTGTTGCGTGCAGCCCCTGAAGTCCGGCGTGAGGATCTCGAATCGCATGGCAGGGCAGTGCCGCCGGACTTCGTTGATGCAGTCGCGGAACTGGCCTGCGCCGCCGTCGGGCAGGTCGTCCCGGTTGACGCTCGTGATGACCAGATACTTGATGTCCATCCGTTTGGCCATGTCCGCCAGTCGCGCCGGCTCCGTCGGGTCTGGCGGCTGCGGCTTGCCTGTGGCGACGGAGCAGAACTTGCAGTTGCGCGTGCAGACGTTGCCCAGGATCAGGACGGTCGCGGTGCCACGGCCCCAGCACTCGCCGCGGTTGGGGCAGTTGGCGTTGGTGCAGATCGTCTCCAGTCCGAGCGACTCCACCGTCTCGCGGGTGTGCTGGAAGCTGTGGCCGGCCGGCCAGGGGCGTTTGAGCCACGGCGGCAGTTTCCGCGTCCGTTCCGTCATGATTCCACCGTCCCGCAGTTCTGCGAGGCCGCATGCCCCAAGTGCCGATGCAGCAGGACAGCCAACTGCTCCTTGATCTTGTTCATATCGTAAGTCCGTCCCGTCTCTTTCTGGGCGGATGTCATCGCCACGCCGTCCAGGCCGCACGGGACCATGCACGCGAAGATGCTCAGGTCGTTCTGAATGTTGATCGCCATGCCGTGGCAGGTGACGAACCGCGACACCCGTACGCCCACGGACGCGATCTTCCGCGGCCCGACCCAGAGGCCGGGGAAGCCCTTCTTGCAGTGGCTCGCAACGCCCAGCGCGGCCAGCAGCTCGATCCCGATCTGCTCCAGCGTCCGCACGTAGGCGTTGATGTCGAGCCGGCGTTCCTGAAGGTTCAGGATCGGATAGAACACCAGTTGTCCCGGATTATGCGCGGTGGTCCCGCCGCCCCGGCGGATCTCGACCAGGTCGATCCCCCGCCGGGCCAGCTCCTCAGGGCAGGCGAGCAGCTTGTTGGAGCTCTTGTGCGCCCCCAGGGTAATCACCGGCGGATGTTCGACGACCAGCACGGTGTCGCTAACCCGCCCCTCGCGCCGCTGCTCCTGCAACTGCTGCTGCAACTCCAGCACCGGCCGATACGCGGCCAACCCGCAATCGCGGATGGCTAGTCGAGTGGCTTTCCTGATTTGTTCCATCTGCGATCTTCCCAGCGGTGACTCCATCGCCCCATCATAGCGAAAACTCCGATACCGTGTAGCACTATTTGCGTTAGGTTGCCTTACGAAGCTCCGAAACGCAGGGGGATCCGGGATCAGATGTCCTACTTGACTTGTGGGGTTGTTGCCGGTATCCTGGGGTGTATGATTCCAACAGAGCACAACGCTGGTGAGGACCGCGCCCCATGCCCGATGACGAGTCGGCAGATCATCGAGGTACTGGGAGAGCACCGCGAACACCTGCGGCGACTTGGTGTCAGGCGAATGAGCCTGTTTGGGTCCGCGGCGCGTGGGGATCTCCGTCCTGACAGCGACGTGGATATGGTGGTCGAGTTTTCGGAAACCACCTACAGGCGATTCATCGGCCTCAAGGTGTTTCTCGAATCGGTTCTGGGCCGCAAAGTCGATCTCCTCACTCCTGACGCGGTCCAGGGAAGATTGAAAGAGGAGATCGAGAGGGACCTTGTCCATGTCCCGACCTGAGAGACTGCGTCTGCTGGACATCCTGGATGCAATGGACAGAATTGCCTCCTATGTCGAGAGGATGGACTACGCGGCTTTTCTGGCGGACCGGAAGACCCAGACGCCGTGGCCCGCAACATCGAGATCATGGGCGAGGCCGCCCGCGCATTACCCGAGGAATTCACAGAGCGACATGCCGGTGTACCCTGGGGCGAGATCGTCGGGATGCGAAACGTGATTATTCATCAGTACTTCGGGATACTCCCGAAGGTAGTCTGGGATGTTATCCGGAACGAACTCCCTTCCCTTCGCGCGCAGATCGCCAAGCTTTGATCCGCGGCGCAAGGGATGCGACTGCGGGCGGACAGTGGAGTCCGATCCGACGTCATCCAGATGGTCCTATCACTGCTCGAAGAGCAGTCCGCCGAGGGCTTCGTGGAGGGCGTCCTCGATCGTTTCGGAGATCGTCGGGTGCGGGAACGTGATGTTGCGGATCGGCTCGCACGTGCCCAGCAGCGTCCTGGCGAAGGCGACGAATTCGGTCGCCATGTCGCCCACCATGCTGATGCCCACGATTTCGTTCATCGCGTTGTCGCGGACCGCGTGGAACTGGCCGTTGGTGAGGTTCTCCGCGTGGCAGCGGCCGTTGGCGCGGTAGAAGCCCTTGCCGATCGTGATGTCCATGCCCGCGGCCTGGCACTTCTCCTCGGACTTGCCCACCGAGGCCACCTCTGGGAACGTGAAGACCACGCGCGGGACCATCGAATAGTCGAGCATTTCTTCGTCGCCGCCGGTGGCGTTGGCCGCCGCGATTTCCGCCTCCGCGGTCGCGCCGTGGGCGAGATAGGTCGTGCCGACGATGTCGCCCAGCGCGTAGACGCCGGGAACGCTGGTTTCAAGCTTCTTGTTGACCTTGATCGCCGGGCCGTTCATTTCCAGGCCGAGGGCGCCGACGACGTCCTTGTCCACGCGGGCCCGACGACCGACGGCCACGAGCACCTTCTGTGCCTCAACGGTCTGTCCGCCGTCGAGGCTCACTCTGGCAGGGGAGACACTCTTGTCGACGCCCATCACCTTGCGGCCGGTCATGGCCTCGATGCCCAGGCCCTTGAACTCCCGCTCGACCAGGCGGCTGACCCAGGCGTCCTCCATGGGCAGCAGCCTGTCGAGGGCCTCGACGATGGTGATCTTCGTGCCGAACGCGGCGTAGGCGCAGGCCATTTCGCAGCCGATGACGCCGCCGCCGACGATGACCATGGACTTGGGAATCTCCGGCAGCGACAGGGCCTCTTTGCTGCTGATGACGACCTGGCCGTCGAAGGGAATCGTCGGGATCTGGATCGTGTCGGAGCCCATGGCGAGAATGATCTTGCCCGCTTCGAGGTCGCGGCTCTGCCCGTTCGATTGCACGCTGACGCGGCCGGGGGCGGTGACGACGGCTCGTCCTTCGATATAGGTCACGCCGTGGTTCTTGAGCGTCCCGACCATGCCCTTGCGGGTGCCGGTGACGATGGCCTCGCGCCGCTGCTGGATCTTGCCCCAGTTCGGCGTCGCTGAGGGGATGTCGATGCCCATGTCGCCCGCGTGGCGAGCCCGATGCAGGAGGTGGGCCGAGGCCAGCAGGGTCTTGGAGGGGATACAGCCCCAGTTCAGGCAGGTGCCGCCGGGGAATTCCTTCTCGACCAGCGCAGTCGAAGCCCCACGCTGCGCGCAGCGCCGAGCCGCCCGAAATCCCCCAGGTCCCGCCCCGATCACGACGACATCAAACCGTTCCGCCATATTTCCATTCCCCAATCCTGCCGTTGGTCTTCCTGTGATTTGCTGAGCCCACACTCGGGTGCTCGCGAGTATATACGATTACCGGTTCGGCGCAAAGAGTTGAAATTCCCAGATCGTCGGGCCGTCGGTGGCTTCGAGGATGTTCAGGCGGACGACCTGTGCCGTGACCGGGTCGAAGGCCTGTGCGTATTCCTCGCCGATTCGCGTGCCTGAGAAGAACGTCTTCCACGCTTCGCCGTCCTTGTACTGGAGCTCGAACTTGCGGACGCGGTCGTAGGCCTCGTGGATCGCCGCCCGGCCGAACGTCACCGGGGCGCCGAGGTCCACTTCGAGCCAGGCCTGCTTGACGCCGGAGTCGGTCGCCCAGCGGGTGTCCGGGTCGTTGTCCACAGCCTTGGCGGCGTTGTGTTCGGGACTGTTCTGGAAGACGTTCGAGGCGGTCGCCTTCTTTGCGGTGGTCAGGGAGGGCGGGAGGATCGCGATCGGCTCAATGTCGCCGGCGGGGCCGTCGAGCGTCAGCTTCACGATCGTGTCGATCTCCTGGCGGCTCTGGGGCGGTACGGTGATCTCGATGGCGTCCTTCGTCTGGCGAATGCTGACGCTGCCGCCCGTCAGAAGGGAGGCATCCGTCACCTTCCTGGGCAGGGCGGGCAGGGTGATCGTGTCGCCGGACCAGTCGAGAACGTGAACGTAGACGGTGTTGCCGCTGTAGGTGCTGGCCAGGCGTGCGGTCGTTTTGTAGGGCCCGCCGCGAGTGCCGTAGATGCTCTGACCGTACTTGCCCAGCCACTGGCCCATTTCGCGGAGCCTTTCCACCTGCCTGGGCTCGATGCGTCCGTCGGGCATGGGGCCGACGTTGAAGAGCAGATTGCCGTCGCCGCCCACGACGCGGACCAGCGTCTGAATGCACTCCTTGAGCGATTTCATCCGGTCGTCCGGCTTCCAGGCCCACTGCTGGCAGATGGTCATGCAGGTCTCCCAGGGGCGGTCTTTCTGGAAGCTGCCGATCCGCTGCTCGGGGGTATCGTAGTCGCCGGCGTTCAGGTGCGCCTGCTGGGTCGTGCCCGCCATGCCGGCCCGGCCCTTGCTGACGCGGTTGTTGATGATGAGGTTGGGCTGGATGCCCTTGAGGTAGTGATACAGGTCGTTGCCATGCTCGATGGTCCAGGGCTTCTCCCATTCGCCGTCGAACCACATGATGCCGAGCGGGCCGTAGTTCTCGATGATCTCTCGCGTCTGGTTCTTGAGGTACTCGACGTAGCGGGGCATGTTCGGGTTGGGCTTCTCGCTGCGGCCGCCCGGGCTGCCCAGCGGGTAGTCGGGGTGCCACCAGTCGCAGATGGAATGATACGTGCTGAACTGCACGCCGTGCTTGCGGCAGGCGTCGGACAGCTCGCGGAGAACGTCGCGCTTGAACGGCGTGTTGCCGATGTGGTAGTCCGTGTACTTCGAGGGCCAGATGCAGAAGCCGTCGTGGTGCTTCGACGTGATGACCAGGTACTTCATCCCGGCCTCTTTGGCGACCGTCACCCAGGCGTCCGCGTCGAACTGCGTCGGGTTGAACTGCTTGTAGAGCTGGTCATACTCCTCGGCCGGCACCTGCGCCCCGCGCGACCACCCGATCTCGGTCCCCTTGAGACTGACCGGGCCCCAATGAACAAAGAGCCCGAACTTCATGTCCCGCCAGGCCTGGATATCCGCGTCGCTCGCTGTGAGGGACCCTGCCTGGCCGGCGCCGGCCCACGCGGTTGCCCCCCACACAAGCGACAGAAGAACGAGTCTGATGGCGTAACCTCCCGCGGCTCTCACTCTCAGCATGATCGGCTCCTTTCCAGTTGGGTTCATGTGCCTATGGCACGCCAGTATACCCGTCCGGCCCGGGGAACGGAAGATTTCGCCCCATTGCCTTTCCGTCGGACGCGGCGTCTCGCAGGAACAGTCGTATCAGCATCTCAAACGGCTCGTGACGGAACACATGGGAATTCGCTGCCATTGTCGCAGGACGAGACAAATCGCACAAGAGCTGGTCGCTTTCTGGAAGGAATGGAAGAAGTAGACCGCTGTCTCCGGTGAAGAAAGGTGACCATCGTTGACCGACTGGACTGGGTGTGCTACAATACCGATGTCAGAAAGGAGGATCTGCATGTTCAGGGATGGTCGATAATGAAGATAGTCGGCTTCATCTGGCTGGAGGAAATCGTCGAGAAGCTTGACGTCAAGCATCGAGTGTTCCCCGAGGAGGTGGAACAGGTGTTTCGTGAGCAGCCGGGGATCAGGCGAATGAAGAGAGGCAACTATCGAGGTGCAGATGTCTACCGCGCGTTGGGGCGGACGGATGCAGGCCGCTACCTGGTCGTCTTCTTCATCCACAAGACGAGTGGCGAGGCGCTGATATTGAGTGCGCGGGATATGGATGACAAGGAGCGAAGAGGCTATGCAAGATAAAGAATCGGCTTCCAACAAAGATGTTTTGCCGGAGAGCTTTCAGACGCTCGATGGACTGTCAAACTTCTGGGACACGCACAGCAGCGCGGATTACGAAGAGGTCATGGAACCTGTCGAGGTGGAGATTGACCTGTCCTCGAGCAAGGTCTACTGCCCCGTGGCGAAGGATCTGTTGCGGCAGGTCCGCAGGCAGGCACAGCAGCAGGGCATATCGACGGAGACTCTGGTCAACCTTTGGCTACAAGAGAAGCTCCGCGCTTCGGCATAGGCGGTCCGGCAGAGCAACTCATCGGACGGTGTGCGTGTGGGCGGCGTCGAACATGCGGATGCCGCCGCGGTCGAGCTGGAGGATCAGGCCGTTTTCGGGGTCCAAGCCGATGCAGTTGCCGGTGAAGCGTTTGCCGTTGTAGGAGAGGGCGACCCGCTGGTTCAGTTGCGTGCTCAGGCGGCTCCAGGTTTCGATGACCTGCTTCTTGTTGCGCTCGGCGACCCGAATCCAATGGTCCAGCGACGTCAGGACCCGCTTGGCCACCGTCGCCCGCTGGCATCTCGTCCCTCCGAACAGGTCGAGACTGGTCGCGGCAGGCCGGATCTCCTCGGGAAACGCCTCGGGGGGTTGATGACAGTTGATGCCGATGCCGACAACGGTCGTGACCCGTGACCCGTGGCTTGTGGCTCGTGGCTGGCGCTTCGCATCACAGGCCACGAGCCTGGATTCCACGAGGATGCCTGCGACCTTCTTGCCGTCGAGCATGACGTCGTTGGGCCATTTGATCCCGGCCTGGTGTCCGCCGACCTGTCCGATCGCTTCGGCCACGCCCACGGCGCAGGCCAGGGAGAGCAGTTCGTTGCCCGCTTTGAAGTCGAGCAGGACGAAGGAGAACAGGAGGCTCTCGCCAGGGGGGCTCAGCCACGCAGCGCCGGTGCGTCCCCGGCCGGCGGTCTGTTCCTCCGCGAAGACCACCAACCCGTCGCTGCCGGCGCCGCGGGCGCACTGGGCGGCCACGTCGTTGGTGCTGGCGGTCTGCTCGTACACCAGGATCGACCGGCCGATTCTCTTGGTCTTGAGGTTGGCCCGGATCAGGTCCGGGTCCAGGCGATCGTCAACAGTCATAGCTACAGAACAAGAGAGTAAATCCGAAACTCGAATCTCGAAATCCGAAACAAATCCAAAGGACCAAAACTCCAATGACCGAAACGCTGCCGCCCCTCGGATGAGCCGTTTTGAACATTGAGGTTTCTGTCATTCGAGCTTGTTTCGGATTTCGTGCTTCGGATTTCGAGTTTTCTTGAAAGCCTATCTGTCCAGCCCGATATCCACTGCCGCCGCGGAATGGGTGATCGCGCCGATGGCGATTCGATCCACGCCGCAATGGGCGATCTCGGAGACGTTGTTGAGATTGATGTTGCCGGAGGCCTCCAGCAGGGGGCCTTTGCCCTTGCCGCACATCTGGTCCCGCATTCCAACCGCGTGCTTGAGCTGCCACTGGCCCATGTTGTCCAGCAGGACGATGTCGATTCCGGCGATCTTGAGCACGTGATTCAACTGATTGTCCACGTGGTCCACTTCGACCGCGATGAACTGGAGGCCCTTGACCTTCCTGGCTTCCTCGACGAGCCGCCGAATCCGGGTGGGGAAGTTCCTGCCCAGCTCGGCCATGTGGTTGTCCTTGATCAGGACGCCGTCGTAGAGGCCCATACGGTGATTGTGGCCGCCGCCGCAGCGAACCGCGTATTTTTCGAGCAGCCGCCAGCCGGGGAGGGTCTTTCGCGTGTCGTAGATCTTGGCCTTCGTGCCCTTGACCGCGCGGACATAGCGGCTCGTGGTCGTCGCGATGCCGCTGAGCCGCTGGAGAAAGTTGAGCATGACGCGTTCGACGCTGAGCATGGACCGCAGGGGGCCGCGGATCGTGGCCAGGCGGTTGCCCACGTGGGCGGACTGGCCGTCGCGGAAGTGCGCGGTCATCTTTAGCCGCTCATCGTACTGCCGCAGGATCTCTTCGAGAACAGGCAGGCCTGCGACGACGATCTCCTCGCGGGAGACGATCCGGGCCTCGGCCTTCTGGCCGTCCTTGAACAACAGGTTCGTGGTGACGTCGCCGCTGCCCAGATCCTCCTCCATGGCCATGCGGATCAGCGGTCGCACTTGTTCGATATCGAGTTTCTTCATCAAAGCATTCCAGCCACCAAAGCCATTACTTCTTTTCCCAGAGCCCATTCGGCCACAGAGAACACAGAGGGCACAGAGAGGGGAACCCGGAACCGTCGCTCCGTTCTTTCGGTCTCTCTGTGTGCTCTGTGACCTCTGTGGCAAATTCTGCCGCGGGGCCCTTCGCAATCGGTCCCATCAGGACTTCGCCTGTCGTTTGCCCCGGGTCTTGCGGGCGACTTCTTTCTTCGTCTTACTGGTGACGATCAGCTCGGGCAACTCCTTCAACTGGCGCAACTGATCCCGCAAGGCGGCGGCCCGCTCGAAATCCAGGGCCTCGGCGGCCTCGAACATCTCCCGCTCGATCTGGCCGGCCATCTCGACCTTGTCGTACTCGGAATCGTCGAGCTGGATCGCCTCCTGGGCGATCTTCCTCGCCTTGATCTGCTCGGTGAGGCTCTTGCGAATCTCTTTGCGTATCGTCTCAGGCGTGATTCCATGCTCCTGGTTGTACGCAAGTTGAATTGTACGGCGGCGATTCGTTTCGTCAATGGCTTTCTGCATCGAGTCGGTGACCCTGTCCGCGTACAGAAAGACCGTCGCGTTGACGTTTCGCGCGGTCCGGCCGATCGTCTGGATCAGCGAAGTCTGGCTTCGCAGGAAGCCTTCCTTGTCGGCGTCGAGGATCGCCACGCAGGAGACCTCGGGCAGGTCCAAGCCCTCGCGGAGCAGGTTGACGCCGATCAGCACGTCGAATTCGCCTGTGCGGAGGTCCCGCAGGATCTCGATCCGTTCGAGCGTCTCGACCTCGCTGTGCAGATACCGGCAGCGGAACCCCCGCTTGGTGATATAGTCCGAGAGCTGCTCGGCCATTCGTTTGGTCAGCGTGGTCACCAGGACCCGCTCCTTGACCTCGACCCGCCGGGCGATCTCGTCGAGCAGGTGCTGCACCTGGTTGACGGCCGGGAAGATGAAGATCTCCGGGTCCAGCAGGCCGGTCGGACGGATGATCTGCTCGACCACCTCGTTCTCGCACTTGCCCATCTCGTAGGGAGCGGGCGTTGCGGATACGAAGACCACCTGGTTCCAGCTCTCCTGAAACTCCTCGAATCGCAGGGGGCGGTTGTCCAGGGCGCTGGGCAGGCGGAAACCATGCTCGACGAGCACCTCCTTGCGGCTGCGGTCGCCCGCCCACATCGCGCGGAGCTGGGGGATCGTCACGTGCGACTCGTCGATGAACAGCAGGAAATCCTTCGGGAAATAATCGACCAGCGTGTACGGCCTGGCGCCGGCCGGCAGGCCCGCCAGGTGCCGCGCGTAGTTCTCGATCCCGCTGCAGTAGCCGACCTCCTCGATCATCTCCAGGTCGTACATGGTCCGGGCCTGGAGTCTCTGGGCTTCGAGCAGCTTGCCCTCGCTGCGGAACTGCTGGAGCCTCTGTTCGAGTTCGGCCCGGATTCCCTGCACCGCAGGCTCGATCCGCTCGGCGGGCATGACGTAGTGCTGGGCCGGGTAGACGAACACCTGGCTCTCCCGCGCCAGGACCTCGCCGGAGACGGGGTTGATGTAGCAGATCTTCTCGACTGTGTCGCCGAAGAACTCGATGCGGATGCCGAACGATTCGTAGGATGGGTGCAGCTCGACCACGTCGCCGCGGACGCGGAAGGTGCCCCGCTGGAAGTCGATGTCGTTGCGGGCGTACTGCATGTCGGCCAGGCGGCCCAGCAGGACGTTTCGCTCCTGCATTTCGCCCACGCGGACCGCCACGACGCTGGCCTTGTAGTCTTCGGGCGAGCCCAAACCGAAGATGCACGAGACCGAAGCCACGACGATGCAGTCTTTGCGGGAGGACAGGCTGGTCGTCGTCGAGAGCCGCAGCCGGTCGAGGTCCGCGTTCCGCGAGGCGTCCTTTTCGATGTAGATGTCCCTGGCGGGGATGTACGCTTCGGGCTGGTAGTAATCGTAGTAGCTGACGAAGTACTCGACCGCGTTCTGCGGAAACAGCTCCCTGAACTCCTCGTAGAGCTGGGCGGCCAGCGTCTTGTTGTGCGAGATGACCAGCACGGGCCGGTCGAACCGGGCGACGACGTTGGCCATGGTGAAGGTCTTGCCGCTGCCGGTGACGCCCATGAGGGTCTGGTATTTCTTGCCTTCGCGAAGACTCTGCGTGAGCCGCTCAATGGCTTGCGGCTGGTCGCCGGAGGGCTGGAACTGGTTGTTGAGTCTGTAGATACCCACTCGGACATCGTATCGCGACCGGCCGGCAGAATCAAGCGGTGACCTGTCTGTCATCCCGGCCGGACCGGTATTCCGCCTGCACCTACCGTCTCCTCTCGGGCAGCCACTCCTCCGGATCGATGCACAAGTAGATGCAGTTGTTGCAGTCCTGTGTCGAGTGAGGCGGGAATCGGCAAGACCTCCCTGGAATCAAAGGCAAAGAGATCATCCGAAGATCCCCCCGACTTGTCCGGATTCAAGAGTTCGGAGTCTTGGCTCATCCGAGCAGTCAGACGCGCCTGCGGTTCGGGTCCACATTCGCTGGGTGTTCCCCCGATCCGATCATGGGCCAGACCAGTCGTCTCAGACGGCGCTCCGCACTACCATGCTGCTGGGTTAAGGCGAAGAATGCCAGGTCGGGTTCCCAAACGCGATGAAACGCGCTTGGGGTCCTGGTCCGGCCACGCCGTCCCCGGTCGCGGGACGTCACGCAACCACAGAGATACGCAAGAAACGGATGAGCCCTATTCATTCTGCTAAAGCGTAATCGAGGTCCTGACCCCGGAGGTCTGTCAACAAGCCTAATCCGCGAAGTCGGGATAGGGGTGATTGAAGGTCATAGGGGAAATGTCGGCTCATTTGCCTTTTGGTTATCTGGCTCTTACAATACGCTTGAGGTCTTGAATGATCGCGCTGTGAGAGATGATAGAAAGGACACGAAGTATGTTCAAGCCAAGCCAACCATTCCACGATTACCTGCGTTTGTTCGGCGCGACCCCTGTGTTTCTGATAGCTCTCGCGGCGGCTCCGGCCATGGTCGTGTTGACGGTTCGGGCTGAAACGCCAGAGACAACGCCCAATGCGGACAAGCCTGCGGCGGCCGCGGAAGAACCTGAACAGCCTCGCTTTGCGGCCCGGGCTTTTGACTCCGCGGTAGCGTTCGAAGTCTTCGTTCAGGAGGAACTCTGGCCGGCCACGCGGAGGTCGATTGGGCGTACGCCCGGCACCACGCCCCTAGAAATTCCCGCCTGCTGGCTTTGGTGGGTTCGGCCCATCGCCACACCGGTGGAGGACTGGGATTTGCTGGCCCGAGAAATAGTCCAGAATCAGGTCCCCGCTCTCATCTGGGGCCAGGCGACCGATTCCGATATGAAACGTGTGGCGGATCTCACCGGACTGAAAGGCCTGGAAGCCTCGGGGATTGCAGATGCGGGCCTGAGCCATCTCGAAAGACTGACTGAACTGGTGAGCCTGAATCTGGCCTTCGCCGGGATGACGGATGCCGGCCTGGTCTACATCGAGGGCTTGGTCAGATTGCAGCGTTTGGTCTTGTTCTACGGGAAGATCACGGATGCCGGCCTGACCCACCTCAAGAATCTGACCGGATTGCGGAGTCTGCACTTGGGGCACACGCAGATCACGAATGCGGGCTTGAGTAGTCTTGAGGGTTTGACTGAATTGAGGGATCTGGGTCTGGCAGGCACCGGGATCACGGACATCGGCGTGGGTCGCCTCGCAGGTCTGACCGGGCTGGAGTGTCTTGATTTGTCTTACACGCAGATCACAGATGCCGGTATGGCCCGCCTCCGAGGTTTGACCCGATTTCAGAGCCTAAATCTATCCTATACGCAGATCACTGATGGTATCCTGGCTCACCTCAAGGAGCTTGCCGAATTGGAGGATTTGGGCTTGGAGTGCACGCGGATCACCGATGTGGGCCTGGGGCAGCTCAAAGGCCTGGACAGACTGACGAGTCTGTCCTTGGGGCGTGCCCCGATCACAGACGCCGGCATGAAACATCTGGCGGAGGGTCTGCCCGGATTGCAGTGTCTGGAGTTGGGCGACACCCCGATCACCGATGCAGGCTTGGCGCATCTCCAGCGCCTGACCAGACTGACGAGATTGGGTCTATCCGACACACGCATCACAGACGCCGGCCTTGAGCATCTGAACCGCCTGACTGGAATGAGAGGTCTGTACCTTCACGGCACGGAGATCACGGGTGCCGGCTTGGTCCACCTCAAGAGCATGACCGGACTGACGGGATTGGGTCTGTCAAACACGCGCGTCCGAGATGCCGATCTCGTGCATCTGACCGGTCTGACTGGGATGCGGTACCTGTCGCTGGATGCCACCAAGATTACCGATGCCGGCCTGGTCCACCTCAGGAATCTGACCGGACTGGAGGAGTTGGGTCTGAACGTCCCTCAGATCACCGATGCGGGCCTTGCCGACCTGAAGGGGCTGCCCAAGTTGCGGGTCGTGAGCTTATACCACACCCAGGTCACAGATGCGGGCGCTCAGCAACTCAAGCAGAGCCTGCCGCATGTCAGGATCATGCGGTAGGGGAACATCGGGATCGCCGTGCCTTGCGGGATCGTCCGCTGTACGGGCGAGTTCTCAGAGCGGGTGTTCCGGGTACAGGATGGCTGCCAGGAGGGCCTTGCCGTACTTGTCCCAGAGGACCTGGTCGCTGTCTTTGGAGGCTTCGCCGGGCAGTTCGAGCGTGACTGTTGCGATGCCGAGTGTTTCGCCGGTGTAGGAGCCCAGCGAGCCGGGCCTGGCGCCGAGCTTCTTGACCGGCAGGTCGCAGTATTGGGCCATGCGGGTGGCCAGCACGCGGCCGGGACCGTCGTAGTCGATGCAATTCAGCGGCTGGTGGATGCTCACGATCCGGCTGGGACTGTACTCTTTGATGAGGCTGTACAAAGCTCGGGTTTCCGGCTCGGACAGGGGGCGAAGGCCGGTGGTCTCGTCGTTCACGCGGTTGGCGGTCTCGAAGTTGCGGTTGAGGTCGATGCGACGGACGTTCTCCCGCGTCCCGGCGGCCAGTCCGTCCGGATTGGCCAGGGGGTACAACACAACTTGACGGCCCTCCAAGAGATTGCGATTGTATCGCAAATGGTCGATCAGACGGTTGACCAGGGGCGTTCCGGCCGGCTCGCTGCCGTGAATGGTGGCCATGATCAGGGTGGTGTCCTGCCCGTCGCCGAGGATCTGGATCATCAGGGGTCTTCCCTGGACCGAACGGCCGATCAGCTTGTGCCTGGCGGGCGGCGCCTCCTGAGGCGGCAGCACCAGAGGCGGGACCTCCCCCAGGACCAGCGGTCTGGGCTCGGGCTCGTAGCACCCGGAAAGGGCCAGCAGGCCAACGAGCAGGCTGATGTGTGCGAACGAAAATCGTACCCTATCCATAGGCCTTATCCTTCCAACCAATCCCAATTTGCCCGACTATCATAGGAGAACCCGAAACGGAATGCAACGATGAAACTTCCGGTTCCGAAAGCGTTTCGATGCAGAAACCTGCCTTTCGGGGCCGATGAAACAGGGGGGAGGGGCGGTTCGTAGAGAAGGCATGGGAATAGGCAGGTTGGCACAAATGGTATATCTTCTCAAGAAGATGAGGTTTTTTTCGTATGCTTTTGCAGCTTTGTTCGTTGCGGCCGCCGCACTCATCGGCCCTGGGCTCTATCGCGGGGCGATGACCATTCACGAACTGCTCAGCGAGAACAAGCATCTCAAGCAGGCCATCGCCAATTTGACTGAAGAGGACCAGATCGGCTACGCCAAAGTGATCTCGCAACGCAAGGAGGACGGCCGACTTCTGACCACGATCCGGTTTGTCGAGACCGCGCGGGGCGACAAAACGAAGGTCATCCTCCAAAGGGAGTACACCGTTGAGGGCGACATCGTCCATTTCGACGCCTTGATCGTCAAGTTTGAGGATAAGATGGTCGCAGACGGCAAATCGAGGGCCCTGTATCTGTGGCGTCGCGTCTATGGGGAGAAGATGCCGCCAGGGGAGGGGTATGCGATCGAGGAGCCCGGCGCCGAACCCAGACGCTACAGCGGTCTGCTCCAGGCCCTGCCCATCAAGCATCGGGAGCTGTTCTGGTCCGCCATCTGGGACCTGGCCAACGACCCCAACAAACTGCACGAGCACGGGATCAGGGCCATCTACGGCAGCGTGATGTACCAGCCGTTGAGGGAGGGATTGATCTACGTCTTCAAAATCAGCCCCACGGGCCAGCTCTACCCCGAGGCGGTCCCGGCCATGTGAGCCCACGCGAGGGCCCATCCGCAGAGATGATGATGGGCGACAGCGTCAAGCTCGAACACCCCTGGCGAGGGTCTCTTGTCCCCGATTGACTTGGGCTATCCTTATCCGGCATAATCCCTGGCAGGGAATCGGTGATGGAACGGCCCGTACGTCCGGGAGGGAGCGACCGACTTCCTGGCGGAGTTGGCGAGTTGGAGGCTGAGAAATGAAAGCGACGTGGAGCGTACCCGCAATCACGCGGATGATCCCTGCATGGGCAATCCTTTGGCTGATCGCAGTCCCAACCCACGCCAAGTACGGCGGCGGCGACGGTACGGCGGCCGACCCCTACCAGATCTGGACGGCCGAGCAGATGAACGCCATCGGCGCCGAGCCCAACGACTGGGACAAACACTTCAAGCTCATGGCCGACATCGACCTATCCGCCTCTCCTGGCGAACGGCTCCATCCCATTGGAGACGGCCTGGTCCAGGATGATCCAAACAATCGGCCGTTCACCGGTGTTTTTGATGGGAACGGCCACACCATTTCGAGGTTTACCTGTGTCGAACCGGGGATCGATGGTGTGGGGCTCTTTCGATGTGTTGATGATCCGAATGCGGTGATCAGGAATCTTGGGCTGATCGATCCGCTTGTAGACAGTGGGGGAGGAGATTATGTGGGATCGCTTGTAGGGCGTCTTTCAAGGGGAACCGTCATTGGTTGCTGTACCAGCGGCGGAGTCGTCCGCGGAGACCAAACGGTGGGCGGTCTTGTGGGCTACAGTCGCGGGATGGTCGCCGCCTCCTACGCCACCTGCCGAGTCGTGGGCGTGCGGGGCGTTGGGGGGCTTGTGGGGGCCAGCGGATCTGCAGGTGGAAGAGGCGGAGGTCAAGAGGGTCGCAACGGCATGATGCTCTGCTGCTACTCGGCGGGTGAGGTTAGCGGAGACGCTGAAGTTGGTGGACTCGTCGGATCACACTATGGCGATCCTATCTACTCCTGTGTTTGGGATGTCGAGACGAGTGGCCGAACGATAGGTTACGGTGGTGCGGGCAAGACCACCGCCGAGATGCATGACCCTGCTACGTTCAGTGCCATGGGGTGGGATCTTCTTGGTCCTGCGGATGGCCCGAGTGACGTCTGGGCGATGAACGGGGAGACTGGGTACCCCATTCTCTGGTGGCAAGTCCCGCCGTCGCAGAGGACGGAATTGCCGGTCTTTTCTGGTGGTAGAGGCACGGTGCAAGATCCGTATCTCATCACATCGGCTGAACAATTCAGCAGAATTGGCCACAATCCTGTGCTCATGGAATCCTGTTTCACGTTGGCCCAGGATATTGACTTGGCCGGTGTCGAATTCCCCGCGATAGGCGGCGCAATTCCCTTTGCCGGTGTTTTTTACGGGAACGGTAGAACGATCTCCAACTTCTTCGCTCTGTCTTCGACGGACTGTTATGTGGGTGTGTTCGGATTGGTTCATGGCCGCAATGCAAGGGTTTCCGATCTTATCATTTGCGATCCGAACATCAACGTGCAGACAGCGAATGCAGTCGGCGCACTGATTGGTTGCCTCGGCACAGGGATGATTGCGGACTGCAACATCGAAGGGGGAAGTGTGATCGGTACATCTCGCACCGGGGGTCTGGTGGGACGCAATGAGTACGGCCATATCACACGTTGTCGCTCTGCGACCACCGTGAGCGGGGACCGCTATACGGGCGGTTTGGTAGGCCGAATCTACAGCGGCAGGATCGAAGGATGCTGTGTGGCTGGGAGCGTCTCCGGAAGCGAGTACACCGGCGGCCTCGCAGGGTACAATGCCATTGGTGTCATCTCAGACTGTCGTTCGACTTGCCATGTTTCGGGTGTTGATTTCGTCGGAGGTGTCATTGGAGACAATTTCGGCACCGTTATGGGTTGCTGCATGGAAGGAGGGGCGGTCTCGGCTGGAAGTTGCGCCGGCGGCCTTGCAGGCAAGAATTGCGGTACGATCACAGATTGCTCTGCTTGCTCCACGGTGATTGCCGACAGTGAGGCTGGCGGCTTGGCAGGTTCCAATGACCATGGCACGCTCGTGGACTCGTGGGCGGGCGGGAGTGTGACGTGCATCACGAATTATGCAGGGGGGCTCGTGGGTACCGACAGTCGTGGGGTCGTTCGGAACTGCCGCTCAACGGCTGACGTGATGGGGGATGCCTCGATTGGAGGTCTGATCGGAGTATGTGCGAGCGATATGGTGGCGAACTGCTATGCTCGCGGGAGCGTCGCGGGAAGAGACGGTGTTGGGGGGCTGATTGGCTTGAATGGCGGATCTGTCAAGAACTGCTACGCGACAGGTAGAGTTTCCGGCCAGACCGCTGTCGGGGGGCTTTTTGGCGGGATCCCCCGCTACTACATCCATATCCCGGCTGATGGGTCATTCTGGGATACCCAGACCACCGGTTGCACCGGGAGTTATGGGGGAATCGGCAAGACAACTGCTGAAATGTTCACGGCCAGCACGTATCTGACTTCCGGGTGGGATTTTGTCGGCGAGACGGCCAACGGGGCTGAGGATATCTGGTGGATTGACGAGGGGCGGGACTATCCGCGGTTGTGGTGGGAGGCGGCGGAATTGACCTTGGACGATTGACGGTTGATAAAGTGTGGGAACGCCGGGCATCTGCCGGGGCGGTGCGGCCGTATCCCGGCCGCAGTGGAAAGGGAACTGAGGACGGGAGAAATCGTTCGATCCGGCGGGAAACCCGTGCGGGGCGGGCTGCGTAGATATCTCAAGTAGTGGGGTTGCCTCAGGCCGGCGATGGGCCGGCTGGACGAGCGCTGCGAGTTTCCGTCGGGAGGGTGGTTTTTCGAAACACTTTTGCCTGGAGTTTATGAATTTTCGGTTGTAATCGCTTGAAGATGCGTTATGATTCCGTGTTCTCTTGTACAATGGTTTGAGGTCGTTCTTTGAAAGGGTTTGTGGATGCCGGCCGAAGTCAACAAGGATAAATGCACCGGGTGCGAGAGTTGCGTCAGCGAATGCCCGAGCAGCGCGATCAGCATGGTCAGTGGCAAGGCAAAAGTGAACGCCGATGGCTGCGTCGACTGCGGTGTCTGCGTCGATGCCTGCCCGGTGTCGGCAATAAGCCTGTAAGGATTGATTGTCGATCATCGATAATCAGTTCGAACGTGGCCCCATCGTCTAGGTAGGTCTAGGACACCGGGTTTTCAACCCGGCGACAGGGGTTCAAATCCCCTTGGGGCTACTGGGAATTCCAGCAAGCTGTCTATAGAGCCGCGAGTTCCCGCCAGTACGAGCAAATCCGCATTTTCGGGGCCTTCCGAAGGTGCGGGTCTGCGCTCATCGCGGCCTGGTGCAGAGCGTTCCGCACCTGACTGCGCCGCATTTTGCGCCGCCTTGGCGGCCCTCTCGAAGGGTTCATCCGGCACGCTCAAATAGTGCCGCTTCCCTCGTGCCTCTGGGTCTTGACCGAAGCAGATGTTCGGTCCAGATTCTGCGTCTCGGTGGTGAGCGATTCCGCGAAACGAAGCCAATTTGCAGGCCTGGGACTGTGAGGAAAACGCCTTGCGGCGTCGCTGCGAACCGGTGCGACGAGAACGTGGCGGATGAGTCGAGGTCTTGTCGCACGCGCCCGTTCGCGGCCGGCGGGGTCGGGGGTTGCCGTTGCGGGGCGGGTCGGCTACACTGCAGGGAGTCGCCGAAGGGGTTTGCGCCAGGCCGGCGGCAGGCGCGTGCAGATTGGGGCAGATCCTGGTGTCTGCATCGTGAGTGCGGGCGCCGTTTTCGTGACAAGGCAGGCAGAAGGAGGCAGCACATGAGCAGGATCACGCGTAGGCAGTTCGTCAAAGGGTCGATGGCCGCGGGGCTCGGCATGGCGATGGTTGGGCCCTTGTCGCGGGTGCGGGGGGCAAACGACGAGATCCGGGTCGGCGTCGTCGGGATCAACGGGCGGGGCGGGTCCCACATCAGCGCGTTCGAGGAGATGGAGGGCGTGCGGGTCGCGGCGTTCTGCGACGTCGATCGCAAGGTGCTGGACAGCAAGGCGGCGGGGTTCGAAAAGAAGTACGCCCACAAGGTCGAGACCTACGTCGATATCCGAAAGATGCTGGAGAACAAGGACCTCGACGCGATCGCCATCGCGACGCCCAACCACTGGCACTCGCTCCAGACGATCTGGGCCTGCCAGGCGGGCAAGGACGTTTACGTCGAGAAGCCGTGCAGCCACAATGTGTTCGAAGGACGCAAGTGCCTCGAGGCCTCGCGAAAGTACAATCGCATCGTCCAGCACGGCACGCAGAGCCGCTCCAGCAAAGGCTGGGCCAGGCAGGTCGCGGCCATCGCCAACGGCCAGTACGGCAAGCTGCTGGTCTCCAAGGGCGCCGCCTCGAAGGGCTCCGCGACCGGCCGCTGGAGCATCGGCTTCAAGCCGATCCAGGACCCGCCCGCCAACCTCGACTACAACCTCTGGCTCGGCCCTGCCGTTGAGCAGCCATATCACGATAATCTGGCTCCATATAATTGGCATTGGTTTTGGATGTTTGGGAACGGTGAAATCGGCAATCAGGGCGTGCACCAGATGGACATCGCCCGGTGGGCGATCCCCGGCGCGACGCTGCCCGACAGCGTGATCAGCATGGGCGGCCGGTGGGTCAATTCGACGGAAGGGCATCCGCCGTTCGCCGATCAGGCCGAGACCCCCAACTGCCAGTTGACCATCATGGATTTCGGCGGCACGCTGCTGGTGTTCGAAGTCCTCGGTCTGGTCGATCGAGTCGGCCTGGACGGCAAGAAGTACCCGAACAACGTGGGCAACGAGTTCTACCTCGAGGCGGGCCTCATCCGAGGCGGCAAATTCTATCCCAAGGATTCCGACAAGGCCGAAGAACTGCCGAACCTCGACGTCAAAATGGGCCCCGGCGACCACTTCGAGAACTTCATCCACGCCATGCACAGCCGCAAGACCGACGACCTCAACGCGGACATCCTCGAAGGGCACCTGTCCTCCGCCTGCTGCCACCTGGGCAACATCTCGTATCGGCTGGGCCAGCAGGTCGCCGGCAATGCAAAACCCGACGTCCTGGGCAGGCATGAGGAGATCGCCCGATCGTGGGACCGGATCGCCGAGACCGCCAAGGGCGCGATCGGCTTCGATCTGACGCAGAACACCTACCAACTCGGGGCGATGCTGACGTTCGCTCCCAAGGCGGAGAAGTTCGTGGGCAACCCCAAGGCCGACGAATTGCTGACCCGGCCCTACCGGGCGCCGTTCGTCGTGCCCAAGGACGTCTGACGCGGATCGCATCGCATTCGACTCGAAGGGGCATTTCGCCGATCGGGCGGAGCGCCCCTTCGTTTGCTTGCGTGAGGCCTGCGCTGGCGGATCGCGGACCTCAGCCGCAGGCCTTCTGCAATACGATCCCGGCGACGATCAGGATCAGGCCCACGACGGTCGAGGCCCGGATCTCCTCGCCAAGGACCAGGCCGATGAGCAGCAGCGACAGGAACGGGACCAGGTAGATCAGGTTCACCACGTGAGCGGTGGTCTTGGCGCTGCGGAGGGCCTTGAGCCAGACGAGAAACGTGATCCCCATCTCGAACAGGCCGATGTAGACGCCGCCCAGCAGGCCCCGCCAGGGGAGAGGGCCCGCTTTGCCCAACGCCAGCGTCAGGATCAGGATGTAGGCAAAGGCGAAAAGGAAGTTCACGAATAGCCGCACCGCCTCGTCCCGGCGGTCCTTCGTATTGAGCACCCAGAACAGCGCCCAGACGACCGTGCTGCCCAGGGCCAAAGCCACGCCGAGACCGCTGCTGAACCGAAAGGCCAGGATGTCCGCGGGCCGCTCGGGGCGCGTCGCGATGACGATCACGCCGAGCAGGCTGATGAGGATCGCCACGATGCTGACCGGCTTGATCCGCTGGTGCAGGATGGGGATCGACAACAGCACCAGCGTCAGCGGCCAGACAAAATTGATCGGCTGCGCCTCCTGCGCCGGGAGCAGGGAGTAGGCCTTGAAGATGACCAGATAGTACAGGAACGGATTCAAAAGGCCCAGACCCGCCGACCAGAGGTAGTCGCCGGCCGTGAAGGACCGCAGCAGCCGCAGTCTGTTCGAGGCGACCAGATAGAGCAGGACGACGACCGCGGAGGTCCCCGAGGCGATGGCCAGCAGCGGCATCACGCCCACATGGCGCAACGAGATCTTGAACGCCGAGGCGGCTGTGGCCCAGAAGACCACCGCCACCAGCGCATACGCATAGGCCAGTCTGTGCTGTCGGTCGCCGATCTGCATGCGGCGGGATTATACCACAGAACCGTCCTCGGTCCCAATCCGGATCGATGGTCCCTTCCCAGGATCCTGACCTGGCCACAGACGATGCGCAGGTCCTTCACTACTCTTCCCACGACACGGCTCTTCCCGGCCCGCCGCACCAAGAACAGCCGACCAAAACCGCGGCTCTGGACACAAAGCGATGCTCACGCGCCGGAAGAAGGAGCGGAGGCCGTCCCGTTCGCAAAGGCGTAATCCAGTGCCCGACCCCGAAGCCCCTGCTAGATCGTAGAGACTGAAATCTTTAAGTCCTTTATCTGAAGACATTTACAGAACGCCAGTTGGAAAAAGTACCTGACACCTTTAATTCGCCCCCCTTCTTCTGCTTCTTCGCCACGTCTTCACCTCCTATTGCGTGCCGCCAGACTGCTGCGGCCAAGGCCAGGTGTCCGCTTTCACCGCTTCGTAGTTGGCGTCGAGTTCGGGCTGCATCAGGATCAGGGCCGCGATCCGCCGGGCCATTTCCGTCACGCACTCCGCCTCCTCCATCCGCAGTCTATTCATATGGCCCGAGGAAACGCTCCCCGTTGAAATGTATGAGATGAGTCGGGGACTCTGCGACCCAGACTTCCGTTTCCCAGGATATCTCATCGAGGTACTTGAGCATCGTCCGGCGGTTCATGAAAGCCGTCACATAGACGATTCCAGCCTTGGACATGGCGAATAACTGGCCCAATTCGAGCCTGCGTTTCGGATTGACCGGCCCATGACTTGTTACCGCCTCGATGAGCACAAGCCAGTTCTTTGCTGTATGGTGAACGACCACATCGGGCATCTTCCCGTGTTCCTCGATCGCCACCCCCAAGGCCTTGAGGGACTCGGAATCGAAGTACGCCCACTTCCGTTGCGTATCGCCAACGTATATGATCCGCCCTCCAGGCGTGAACAATGGGCAGAAATCATCGAGTATCTTCGTGACCGCGGCACTTGCACGCTTACTCATTCGCCCCACACACCTTTTCCAGAGCGGCATCTATCCTCTGTTGATCCCGCAGAGCGGTCCTCATCTCTCGCCCGAGCCGCAACATCTGTTCCCGCGAAGGGTAGCGCATCTTCCGAAGATCCGTGGCGTTCACCTGGGTATGGCCGCTGAACAAGCGGAAATACCGATCGAGCATGGAGGAATTCAGAAAGACCGCCAACCCTCGCGCCAAGTCCGCGGACAATCCGCGGCCTTTCACATGGAAGTAGTTCAAGTGATTCTCGAATCCGACCCATGGCGCATCGATGCGGGTCGGGTCGTAGACCACCGCCACAACCCTGCGCCGCTCCTCTTTGGCCGTGAATCGCTTGGTAAGAACGTAATACCCGGCTGGAACGAGCAGATCCTGCGTCTGGTCGGACGAAACAATGGCGTTTGGCTTCTTCGCCTCATGGAGCGGCCAACGCACAAATCCATCCTGGAAATGACACGGATAGATCAGTGGTGAAGTCCCTGGTTCAGGGGCTTTCCGGAGGAACTCGCGAGCGCGGAAGTCAACGATGCGGCCTGTTGAAACGTCTATTCCCAGTTCGGCCAGAGTCGTACTCAGCCGGGACATGTACTCCAGCACTCGGCGGCCGTCATCCTCTTGGATCAAGTGAATGAAGGCATCGGGATCATCCGGGGCGACCACTTCTCGGAACGGAACATCCCTCACCTGCGAACTGCCGAAATCCAGTCCTCGGGAGACGGAAATCTTGACATTCCCGCTGCATCCCCCATTTCGGATTCCGTGGAAAATTACGTTTTCCTGAAGAACCGAATCATCGGCAAACGCTTCCTTTCTCGATTCGAACAGGTGAATGTGGCGGAGATCCACAAGGCTCAAGAGGGCCCTTCGGAAGCGTCGGAAATACGGTCCATTACAGAAGCTGCGCGGTGTAATGGCCACAATCTCGCCATCTGGCCGCGTCAGAAGCACCGCCAACCATACGAACGCGGCATAGAGATTCGAGGTCTCTATCCCGGCGGTGGCCAGTATCCTGCGTGTTTTCGTTTCGCTACCGATCTTCTTGTAGGGAGGGTTGAGGATCACGTGCGTGAAGGTGTCCTGCGTCGTGGCAAAGAGATTGTCCTGAAGTCGGGCTGCCGCCGCAGAGAGGAAGTCCTCACAGCGCACCGTTCCCTGAAAACCAACCCCGGCCAGGTCGCACGACTGTTGGCACAGGTTCATCGTTGTCCTGAGATGCGGTATGATGTTCTTGTCTGTCTCATAAGCCACAACCTCAATGGCTTCAGGGCGGTCGGTCTGGGAGATCAACTTCTCGGTGAGAGCGGCAAAGAGCGTTCCCGTCCCGGCACCTGGGTCCAGAATACGCGCAGAGCGAGGGCTTCTCTCAGACAGGGAAGCCATGAACCTGGCAATCGGAGCGGGCGTTAGAAACTGGCCAATCGCGGAACGCTCCGTTCGAGAGGTACACCTACTGAATGTCTGTTGTGTACTCTCTATGCAACGGAGCATGTCCGTTCCCGCGTGCGAAGCACACGCGCACGCGGGAAATGCCGCATGATTACACGTGTTGCTGTCTCTAGCCATCAATCGCCATACTAACGATCACAAATCCCTCAGGCAACACCAAATCGCAGGGCGAATCCAAGGTGTCCGGCGACGCCCACTGACAGGAGAACAGCTGAGTTGCGCAGTGGACGCGAGACTCTTGCTCGCGCCCGAGCTCGATGAACAGGCTCTCCATGGAACTGTAATACGATTCCTCGGCCACACCGCCGCCGGTCCGGTGAATCTCGCTCAGATCTTTGAGGTACGTTTCAACAGGGTGCACCGCCATAAGGCCCTCACCAATCAGTACTTGGAGCCGCCAACGCGTCCATCATACCGTCGGGCCACCAGACCGGCAACCTCCTGACGAGTTATTATCCTCGATTGGCGAAGGAGTCAGCGAACCACCTGGCGACAAAGGTCAGGATCGACTTCTCTTCGCGGGTTTGTGTGCCCTTGTGCGCTTCTTACGGCAGGATCGACGCAGCATGGGCAGGTCCTCGGGGAAGTTGAGATAGGCGAGGTCGCCGCAGAGTTCATAAGCCCTGCGGTCGCGGGCCTTGGCCGCCTCGATCTCGTCGTCGAAGCATCCAATGTGGTACATCTTGCCATGATATTGAATCTTCGCCTGCCATCGGTTCTTGATCCAGTAGACGCCGACGAAACGCCGATCTCCCAGGGGGCCTCGGCAGGCCTGATGTTGTCGCCGCGTGCAGGCGAGAAGATTATCCCGGCAGTTGTTCAGGCCGTCGTGGTCGAGGTGGTGCACGATCTGGTCCCTGCGAGGCTGCGCGATGACACGATGCATGTACAGCTCACTGCCGCCTTGGTAACGACACGCGTAGATCGTACAGCCGTGGCGGTTGGCGTACCAGCGGACCTTGCTGATCTCGGGGTAGTCGTCGGCGTCGACCGTGGCGAACAGGCCGTTGCCCAGCGGGATGGGCTTGGTCTCGCCGGTGGACTTCGAAGCCGGGGGACGTCGGGAGGCCTTGGGCTGCTTCTTGCGGGGGCGTCCCCAGAATTTGGGCTTGAAGTTCCGGCACGTGTCGGTCAGCAGGACTTCGCGGATCTGGCCGGGACTGGACGGGTTGTGCGTGCAGTGCAGGCGAGGGTTCAGACGCAGCCACTTGTCCTCCAGTTGGCGCGACTTGGGCAGGGGGCAGGAGTGCGAGCAGAGCACGCACTTGCGCTCGAATAAGATAGCGTAGACCGGTTTCCAGCGTTCGCCTCGGTACTGTTCGGGCCATATCTCGCTCTCCGGCGGTGGCACGCGTCGCGGCCGGCGCCAGGCAACCCGATTCCCTGTCCTCGATCCTCTCGATCCGGTTCGCTCTGCCTGCGGTCTCATGGTTCTCCCTTTCGCAGTGTTTGAGATTGCGGATTGGTCTCCTGCAAGGCTACGATCTCACATCGCAGACATGGTAAATCAACCAGTTCTGCATGTCAACTAAAAACTACACACAAAGCCATATGTTGTATATCATGTAAACCCCTGTCTCGTATGGGTTAACGGAGGACCGCAAGAATAATTGTCTCAGAAGGGAACAAAAAAGGGAATGCGGAGACGGTATCGAGGACTACTGAGCGAGCAGATCGATCAGAGGGCCGCAGGCCGAGCACGTGCAGTCGATGAGCCGCCGCTGTGCGGGGGATGCAGGGGCCTGCCAGAGCCACGTCAGCAGTTGGGTGAGGTTCTCCGCCGGGAGGGCCCGCCAATTCAACGATTTGAGCTCGCCAGGCAACCCATGCTCGGCGGCGCCGGCCAGCAGGAGGGCGACGCCTGCCAGGGCGCCCGTCGCCATGTTGGCAGGCTCGACGCCGTGCTCCAGGGCCAGGGCCATGGTTCCGAAGATGCGGTCGTTGAGGGCGAGCTTTCGCACGACGTCCCGGCTGGCGCGGGCCACGGAGTCCGCCAGGTGGGGGTTGGTGATGCGGATCAGGAGGTCCTGTGCGTATGCGCGGTAGCCGGCCTCGGTGAACAGGCTGTCGCCCAGCGAGGCGTACTTGCGGATCAGGGCGCCGCCGGACTCGCGGATGAACGCCTCGCGGGCCACGCGCATCAGGGGTTCGTCGGCCTGGATCTCGGGCATTCTGGCGTAGCCCTTGAGCGTGCCGATGAAGCCCAGCAGGGCGTGGATGGCGTTGTGGCCGTAGAGCTTGGCCTCCTCGAAGGGGAGCAGGTCGTCCTTCTCGATGAAGACCTCGATGCCCGGGGCGAAACCGGGGATGGTCGTCTTGCTCACGAGGATGCGATTGAACTCTTCCACGAGGAACGCGCGGTCGATGCCAGGGGCGATCGGCGCGAGGCTCCTTGCGGCGATCTCGGCTGGGTCGGTCACGACCTGGCTCATTTTGCCGATCACAGTGTTGAGGAACTGGACCCTTGGGGGCAGGGGCGTGCCCATGCGGTTGCCGACGGTTCGTTCGAGGAACTCCGCCGCATGGTTGTTGTTCTCCGCGGCGTAGACGATCGTCGCGTTGGACTTGCGGGCCCGCAGACCATCGGCGATCAGGGCCGCCACCGTGTCGGGCTTGTCGGAGTCGTAGAAGCTCACCGACGGCAGGCAGGTTGCGATCTCCGTGGCCTCGGCCAGGGCCTTGCGGACTTCGCTGTCGCGGGCCGGGTTGAACAACTCGACGTTGTCGATCCGCACGGCCTCGACGCGGTCGCTTCGGGCGACGTTGACATAATATGTCCCGTGATTGGCGCGGACTGCGTCCACCAGTCTCTGATCGATCTCGGCGACGACGATCCGCCGGAAGTTGCCGCTCTCGAAGGCCTCCTTGGCGAAGAGGCCCGCCTGAATCGGTCCGAATCCGAACCCGACGAAGACGTGATCGCTCATGCTACCGGCCCGCCACTTTCAGGAAACGCCGGATGTCGTGCGGGTCGCTCAGGACGCTGACCTCGATGTCGTAGGTACGGCTCGTGCCGGGGTCGAGGTGGATGAGCTGCTTGAGTTCGCGGGCTTTGCCCTGGCCGATCGGCGGGTTGGTGCCCGGCTCCAGGCCTGTGACGTATTCGCCGGGGCCCCAATGCTGCCAGTTCGCCAGCGAGGGCAGTTGCTTTTTCTTGTATCGCGTGGCGACCGCGAAGCCGAGCTTCTCGTTGTACAGGCCGACGGTGCAGACACCGCCCTCGTCCGGCTCGACGTCGATGAAGCCGCAGGCTTCGCCTGTGGCGCGGTGGCGTTCGAGCGGGCCCTGGCAGGTGCGATAGTCGTGGTCGTCGTTGAAGATCGCGTTGTCCATGTCGAGGCCGCGCGACCTGCACTGGCCTTTCCAGACGATCTGCGTGCCCTTGTCCACGAGGGGCCAGCCGTAGTTCATGTGATAGAGAATCATGTGCGGCGTCCGCGAGTTGCCGACGTTGGTCACGACGTCGTGGATGCGGATCGTCGGCTCGCCCAGCGTGCTGGAGATGGTCCGTCGAAGCTCCAGATTGGGCCCGAAGACGCGGGATTCCTTCACCAAGGCGGTGATGCTCATGTCGAGCTTGCCTGTGGCCAGGTTGGGCTGGCTGATCGATTCCAGTTGGGCCGGGAGGTTGCTGGCCCGCCCGTGCAGGCCGCGTTCGCCGAACTGGTCGTTCTCGGGTCCCCCTGCGTGCGTCAGGCCGCAGGTGGTCAGCAGGCCGCCGGCGAAGGTCCAGAGCCATTCGATGCCTTGGTTGGCGTCCGGTCGGACCGCGGTGATTCCGCCGTGGCTGAGCCAGGCGAGGCTGTGCTGGTTGTGGAAGGCGTCGACGATGTCCAGACCTCGGTCGATCACGACTCGGTATCGCAGGCCTGAGCCAGTGTTCACCCAGGCGATTCGCGTGCCCCGGCCCGGCCCGTCGTCGAGCACCGAGGTCTCGATCCCGCCGATCTGGGCTGCGTTGATCACTTTGTTTTGCCAAGCGGGTTTTGCTTTCTTTGATGCCACGTCGATATCCTCCATGTTTGTGGGGTCTAGTCCAGGGCCGCTCGCAGGGCCTCCATGCTCTCGAATCCGCCTGGAGTGCGGAGCACCTGGAGCATCTTGGCGTAGGGACGGAAGTTGCCATACCGGTCGCCCAGCGGGGCCTTGATGTAGAGCGAGGCGAACAGGTTGCCCGCCTGCACCGCCTGCTGAAAGTCGATCCTGCCTTTGCGGAACGCATCGAGATTGCTGGCGACGTAGGTGATGAGTCCTGCGCGGAAGGAGTCGCCCGCACCGACGAGGTCCACGACTTCGCCCGCCATGAACCGCGACGTCACCTTGACGGGACATTCGGTCCGTCCGTCCGGCAGGATGTGCTTTTCGTATGCGCCGTTGCTGACGGTGACGCCGAAGAGCTTGGTCCGGTCGTCGTCCTGCCAGAACCTCCGGGTCAGGAATTCGAGGAACTGAATGTTGTATGCGTGCTCGTCGAGATCGTTTCGAGCGGGCTTGCGAGACAACGTATTCTCGATCAGCTTGGCCTCGTCCGACGACGTGAAGAACAGGTCCAGCTCCGGCAGCAGGGGCTCCAGGAGCTTGTACTCCTTCACCGCCTTGCCCTGGGCGATGAGCTTATGTGGATCGCCCGTCAGGGTGTGGCTGTCCGCGATGGTCACGGCGCCCATGTCTCGACACCAGCGGATGAAGTCCGCCAGGTCGCTGCCGCCATTGGCGTCGCCGCGATCGGAGAGTCCCGAGTACATGTAGTAGACCACGCGGGGTTTGAGACGCTCGACCGCGGCCCGGAAGACGTCGAAATCGAAGTCGTTGTTGGCGTTCGGGAAGTAGGCGATGCCGCCGCGGTCGCCGCCCGAACCGCTGTGGATGAAGGTCGTGCCGGTCGGGAGCGTGGGGTGGACGTGCGTCGCGGACATGTCGATCCCGTTGGCGACCATGGCGTCGTACCAGTAGCGGCCCTGCGCGTCGAGCCCGTCATATTGGCCCGCGCCGAGATTGACGCCGACGGCGACCTTCAGCCCGGTCCTGGCGATCAACGGCGCGGTGTTGCCCGGCCCGCCTGCGGTGGCGTAGCCCTCGTCGATCCACTGCCTGATCTGCTCCTGGGAGTAGCCCGGCATGTCCCTGGTCTTGCACTTGGCCAGGCCGCCCTTGCCCACGAGCGCATCGGTGAAATCGAAGTCCGGCCGTCGCAGGTCCACCACCGCCGTATTCAGGATCAGAATGTCCACAGCCATCGGTCAGCCCTCCATAGATCAGTGCATCTCGGCCTGGCACGTGCCGATCGCAGGGCGATAGAAATTGAACTGTACGTTCGGATGGTCCGCCAGCAGGGACATCGGCGCCGCGCTGTCGGGGACCTTCTTGCCGATCATCAGCGTGGTCAGACGCATGCCGAACGGATTGTCATGCGTGCCCGCCTGCCAAATGGAGACCTTCTCGGCTTTCCATGTCTCGACGGGGCCGACGGAGACCGCCTGGGTCGGAACGCCGGTGACGACTCCGCCGCCGCTGGTGCGGGCGTTCTGCAGGACCGTCACCGGGTGCAGATCGACCACGCGGGTCGTGAGCTTGCGGTACTCCTGGGGAGTGGGCGGCTGGTCCTTGTACTTGCCCTCCCGTCGAACCGGGTCGTTGAAGGCCCAGTGCTTGATGTCGCCCTGGCCGCCTTGCATGACGACGCAGCGGACGCCGTTCCAGCTCTCGATGTACGGCGACACGTCGGCCTTGGGAAAGTGGATGTTCTTCTCCGGCATCCTGAGGTCCATCCGGATGCGGTCGAAGCACAACTCACGGTCCGCCCGGGCGAACGAGAGCGGATGAGTCTGCGGCGCCTCCCGACCGTTCAGGTACCATTCGTCCATGCCCCAGAAGTGGGCGTTGCGCAGGTCGATCCGCAGCTCGTTGACCAGGCGGGCGACGAGGGGGAGCTGCTCGGTCGGGCCGATGGGCCCACAGATGCCGGCGGGGGAGTCCGGCGTCGCCTGCCTCCAGGCTGTGATGTACTCCAGGGCCTCCGCGAGATAGAAATCCTCCAGCGTGTCGTAGAACACGACCTTGAACCCCTCCCGGCTCATCGCGGCCATATCCTCCGCGGTCAGCCGGGCGGCGTCGTTGAGGATTTCGTCGTCGAGCGTCGTATAGTCCCACCACTGCGGCGCCAGGATACTCGTTTTTCTCCCCATGTAGACTCCCTCTAAAACGTGTGAACCAGGTTGCCCAACTCCTTCTTGAGAATATTGCCCTGCGGAAACGCGTGGCCCAGGTGCTGGCGGAATCCTTCGCCAAACAGGACGCCGACGAGTTGACCTCGATTCGCCGAGAAATTCTTCATCATGGAGACGTACTCGTCCATGCCGTGGTGCTTGAGCAGCCAGTCCCGCTGGCTTTCGTGGCAGCAGAGCATCTTCTCCTTGACGTCCATCGCGCTGGTGACATCGACGACCATGCTCGGACGGATCTCCCGGCCCAGCGTGTCCTTGCCCTCGATCGGGTCGGCGTAGTACAGGTGCGGGATCGGCTCGAAGCCCTCGGCGCCGGGCGTCTCGATGTTGATGACCCCGCAGCAGAAGCACGCGCTCTGGGCGAGCCGGCTGGCGGTCTCGTGATCGACCATGTAGTCCGACGGGCTCAGGGTCAGGACGATCGTCGGGCGGACCTCGCGGACCAGGGCGATGGCCTTGGTCAGGGTCGGGCGATCGTACATGATGAAGGCGTCGTCGGCTTCGAGGCAGGAGTATCCGCCAGCGAGCATCGCCGCGGCCTTGGCGGCCTCGGACTTGCGAATCCGGCTGATCTCCTCCCGGCTGTACTGGACGGTCCCGCAGTCGCCCGGCGTGATGGACGCGATGTGTACCTGCCAGCCTCGCTGACGCAACAGGGCCAGCGTCCCGGCGCAGAGAAACTCCGCGTCGTCCGGATGAGCTTCAAGGCAAAGAACGGTCTTTTCGCTTCGGAGCATATGATTCTCTTAACGCACAATCGAGTCGGACGGAGAAACAGAAATCCGAAATCCGAATTTCGAAATCCGAAACAAATCCAAAGTACGAAACTCAAATGTTCGAAACGCTGTCGCGACGTCCGAGTCTCGTTTTGGATTTTGTGCTTTGGTCATTCGAATTTGTTTCGGATTTACGTTCCCGCTCTCGCGGGGTCGGATTTCGATATTCGTGCTTCTCTTCTTACCTTCCCATCAAATGATTGACAATGAGCAGGTCCAGTTCTTCGTAATCGCGGTCGGCGATCAGTTGCTCGACCCGGCCTTCGTCCAGACTGCGGACGAGGTCCACGAGGTTCAGGAAGATCTCCCGGCTGTTGCTCAGGTGCCTGGTTGAGGTCTCGATCTTCTGCGTCCGCATGGCCTTGACGTCCAGGCCGACGAACTCGCCCTTGGCGCCGTAGTTGTACTTGTCGAGGATGCGGACCTGGTTGAACGCCCGGCGGAGGTCCACCGATCCGAAGCTCTTGTCCTGGTCGAATTTCAGGCCGTTCTGATCGTTCAGGTGGACGGTGTAGAGCTTGTTGTACGCCAGAGCGAAGCCCATCTCGTCCGACGGATCGAGGCCCGCGAGGATCGCGTGGGCGGTCTCGATATTGACGCCGACCCGCTTGTGGTCCTTGGTCTTATAGCCCAGGGCCATCGCGTGTCCGGTCGTCGGGATGTAGGTGTGATCCATGGGCTCGTTGGGCTTGGGCTCGATGGCGATGCGGATGCCTTCGTTGTAGGCGAGCATGTCGTTGAGGGCGTCGACCAGCCGGTCCACGGCCAGTTTGCTGTCCTTGGCCTCGCGGATGTAGGTGCCTTCGCGGGCCAGCCACAGGACGATCAGGTCGCAATCGAGCGCGACCGCGATGTCGATGCACCGCCGGCTGCGGTCCTTGGCGTACTGGCGGCAGGCGGGGTCGTTGGAGGTGTAGCCGCCGTCGATGGTTCGCGGATCCTCCCAGAGCCTGGGGGCGACGAACTCCGCGGTCAGGCCTTCGCCCTTGAGCAGCTTGCGGACATCCTTGGCCTTCCTGATGATCTCGCGGGCGGAAAGCTTGTTCATGTCCGGCACCGCGTCGTCGTCGTGGAACTGCACGCCGTCGAATCCGAGTTGCTTGTACATCTTGAGCTTCTTGGCGAACGAGAGGCTGCGTCGCACGGTCGGCCCGAACGGATCGGCTCCCTCATGCACGTTCCACGGCCCAAACGAAAACCTGTACTCTCCTGCCATCGTTGCTTCTCCTTCTCAATCCAGAGCCAATCATGCACTCAGCCGACGTTCGGCGCCCGGCACGCAGAGCGGTCTCCGCGTGCCATTCTGACGCGACATCATAGCACAGTACCAAGACGCCGACAATGCCGCGATCCTTTTTCGAGTGTCGCCTACCGCCGGGTGCGCCCGGAGATTCTGGCAGCCCGACTGAGAGCGAAGGGGCACGTGAAAGCGGCAGCCGCGTGGCGAAAGAACCGTTTCCATCTTACGAACAATGTGCAGGCCCGAAACGGACCTGCCTGGGGAGTTTTCCGCTTTGGGCCTCCAACCTGGTATGGGAGCGAAACGCTCCCCTCCAGGGCGTGCGCAGCACCCCAGATGCTGGTGGCCTCAATGCGAAAAACTTCCGCTGGCCGGACGCGCAGCGGCCCTCCGGGCCGGGGCAGCGGGTTCCGGATCAGTCCGTTCCTTCCTCGGTCTATCAGGAGAGACCGGGCGTGTGCCAGAAGAGTCAGTCACACCCTTACCGCCTTTCGTCTAATATGGCCAATGCGTGCCGCGCGTAGTGGCCTCGGAGGTCCTGGGCGTACTGCTTGAGGATCTTCTCGCCGAGGCCGTTGTGGTCGCCGCAGCGGTAGAGGGCTCGCGCCAGGATCAACTCGCGAAGCGAGCATTCGCGGGTCGAGGTATCGACCTCGCTGGGCGGAATGTTCCTGGTGGCTGCGTTGATGTCTATCCAGGCGTGGCCGGCCATGTTGGGTTTGGCCAGCAGGTCCGCCAACGGTTTCGCGCCCGTCCGGTCGCCCAGCGTCTCCAACGCCAACGCGACGGCCCGATGGTGAGACAGCTCGTGCTCGGGACCCAACTGGGCGACCTTGGCCAGGATCGGCTCCAGACCGATGGCCTTTCGCGTCCGGCCCAGGGCGACGATCAGACTGTCCACGACGCTCATGCTCATGCCGTACTGGCCCATGCCGGTGTACTTCCAGCCTTTGTCCCATTCGCGAGAGGCGACCGCCTCAGCCAGCGTCGCGGCGCCGATGGGGTCGCCCAGAATGCCCAGGATGTGGGCGTAGGTCAACTTGTCCTCCCTCGACTCGGCGGCCTTGTACGCTTCGCGAAGCAGCGGCAGGGCGGTGTCGATCTGGGTGAAGATGACCTCGATGTCATTGAAATCCTTGACGACGCTCCGCACCGCCTGTTCGATCCTCGCCTTGGGCAGGGGGAAGGAGTCCTTCTGCTTGAGGACCTCGGCAGGCAGGTTGCCCTTGCGGACGAGGTGCTCCTGGAGCCGGTGCACGTCGATCTCGCGGAGCGTCTGGCCTGTCCGTGCGGCTGTCGCTGCCGCGACGCCGGCGGCGTACCCCTGATTCTGTACGTCGGGCTGCATCCGGATGACCGGCATCACGTCCCGATGGGCGCTGACGCCAAGACCCGTAACGAGCACGCCCTCGATCCCCTTGGGCAGCAGGCACCGATAGGGGACGTAGCAGGGCAGGGTCTCACGGTCCGGCGGCCGGAGCAGGAACATCGGATGGATCGTGAAGCCGTGCGAATCGAAGTTGCTGCTGGCGCGGACGACCGAATCGGGGTACGTGCGGTCGAGGTAGACGTCCATCGGCGTCATGAAGAAATCGCCGACGACTTGCCTTCGCTCGCGGGTGTCGATGAGCTGGCCCAGGTCGTAGCGATCGGCGAACTTCTTGCGAGCGGCCAGGAACGACTGCCATGCGTCGATCACGTCGAGGTCGTCGATGAAGGCGTAGTCGGTGTTGGTGTAGCGGGCGCCGGGCTCCCAGTGGGGCAGTCCGGTCCCCTGGACCGCGATGTGCTCGCCGGCGGTGTAAATGCACTCGGCGCCGGCCGCCGCGGCGATCGTCGCGCTGCCGGTGGAGTCCACGACCGCCCTGGCCAGAATCACGCCCCGGCCCTGCGGCGTGGCTACAACTACCCCTTTGACCTGGTTGCCTTCGACGAAGGCCCCGCAGCCAAGGACGCCGTACCAGATGTCTGCGCCGGCCTTGCGAAGCTCGCGCCGATACCATTCGATCTTGACCTGGCTGTTCCACGCGGCTCTGTGACCCTCGCCACTCAGTTCGGCCACTCCCTGATCGATCTCTTTGGTGAAGCCTTCGCGGTATCCATGATAGTACTGGCCGATCAGGCCCAGGGTGCCGACGCCGCCCAGGCCGTGGAGGTATTCCACGACGAGCGTCTTGGCCCCCTGGCGGGCGGCTGCGATGCCGGCCGGCGCGCCGCCTGTTCCGCCTCCGACGACCACGACGTCGTAGCGTCCGAGCACGGGAAGCATGTTCTCGCCGGACCTTACGGATGCAGCGCCGGGATGGACTCGCATCCATGCCGGATCGTCGCGGACATCGCCGGAGGTCACGGGTTTTCCGCTGCGGGTGGCCACCTTGACGCTGTCCGGACGCCCGGTTTTCCTGGACTCAGCCGCGGCGGTTGCGCCGATCCGTTCGCCCACCTGCATCATCTCCAGGGGACGCAGCATCTTCTCGACCGCGCGCCTCGTCACATCGGCGCATCCGGACAGGATATAGACGCCCTTCGTGCGCTCCGGACGAAAGACGTCGAGATCCACCTTGTCCGCGCCGGGCCAGTCGCAGCACTGGAAGGCCTTGCCTTTGATCCAACCGGTCGGGACCTCGAAGAGCGTCTCGGAAGAGTCCACCTGCTCGCGGCTCCAGGTCATATCGCGGGCGATCTGCTCCGCCAGGGCGTAGGAGGCGAAGGAGCCGTCCCTCATGGGCAGATCGAGCGTGTACTCGATGGCCTGGTGGATTCTGCCCTCGCGGTCGTAGATCGGCGTCGGAAGTTGGCGGATCGGCACACGCGGAAGGTCGGCCGGCCGGCCTCCGACGACGATTCGTTTGAACGTGCGAGTGCCTGGCGAGAAGGGGTCCATGCGGGCGCCGGCCATCTGCGCGACGGTTGCGTGAGGCGTCGCGTCGATGATCACCCTGGCGACCACCGCTTGTCGTCCCGAGCGGTTGGCCATGACGATTCCCGCGACGTTGCCCTTGTGGTCCACCAGAAGCTCGGTCGGGTAGCAGCCATAGAGGAATTGGACGCCTGCGTTGAGCAGGGCGTCGTCGAGGACCCGCTTGACCTGCATCGGCGTCGGCGGCATCCGGCTGGCCTGCTTCACAGCGTCCTGGCCCTGCTTCTCCAGGATGATCTCTCCCAGCAGAATTCGCTTGGCCTGAGGCGTTTTGCGGACCGCAAGCTTGAGGTAGCGGGCCTTTTGATCCACAGCGGCCGACAGGGGGATTGCCGTCTGTTCGAAGCCCTGGCCCAGCCGACTGTTGATGGTCGTTGCGACCGGACGCCAGTGCTCCTTGTCGTCGCCAACGAAGAAGGCCACCTCGGCGACCTCGAATTCGTCGTTCCTCTGGTACGCCATCAGATGCGCCTTGCCGACGAACTGCTCGCCGCCCAGGTCGACGGTCAGAGTGACGTCGCCATTGTACTGGACGCTCTGCGAAGGGGCGCCGTGCCACTTGCCGTCTCGAAGGGCTGTCGACTGGGGCGAGTCCTTGTGTTGAGGGGCCGACTCCACATCCGATTCATACGTGAACGGGACCTGATTGCGAAACACCGCCGGGGCTTCGGGCTCCGCGAACAGAGCCGCCGCCAGGGGGGATGTCGGCTCCTCGTCCGGCTCCAGCCAGAGGCGATACGTGGCAGAGAGGTCCTCGCCCAGATAGGGCCTGGGAGCGGCCAGGAAGACCCTGGCTCCATTTTCGGCCGCGGCTACGGCCGCAGAGACCGCCCCCGAAGTGCCCCCGACCACGACCACGTCGACCTCATACAGAAGGGGGATGTCCCTCGCGGATTCGGCCACCACGTCCGCGGAGACCGGCATTGGCTGTGAAGCCTTGGCTTCCTGACGCTCCGAAGGCTGGGAGCAGCCGGCCAGGCCCAGAAGCAGCAACGACAACGTTCGCAGGCATCTCCGCATGACGATGTTCCTTTCAAACTGGGACCCGCCGGCGGCGGCTCTCGTTCGGCGCTCCGCCGCCTTCCACGGGCCCTCTGGTGTACGAATTCCGTCCATTGCCGCGATTATCGGCGGGACGCGCCTGGTTTTCAACGAGAACCTGTAACAAAACGGGCCGTGACACGTCGTATTCTGAGACAATAATCTTTGCGTCCGCGACGGGAATCTGGTATAAGCAACGGCTGAAAGGCGTTGACTGCGTAATCACCTTCGGTGCGTGTCGGCGTGGTGAGAACCTCGCGTGTGAGGGGAAAGGAAAGGACCATGACAAGAGCGTTTCTATCGGGGCTCATTCTGTCTGCGCTGATCGGTTCGACGTCGATCGCTGCCGTGCTGCGGGTGCCCGCGGAGTATCCGTCGATCCAGCAGGCCATCACCGAAGCCGTCAACGGCGACACCGTCCTGGTCAGTCCCGGCGTCTACTATGAGACGATCAACTTCACCGGCAAGGACATCACCGTCGCCAGCACCGACCCCAACGACCGCGGCATCGTCGGCTACACGATCATCAACGCCGACGGCGACGGCACCGTCGTGACCTTCGAGAACGGCGAGACCAACAAGGCCGTCCTCACCGGTTTCACCATCACCGGCGGCGTCGGCACCGTCGCCTATCAGTACAGCAGCAGCACCTATCGGTACATGCAGGTCGATGGCGCCGGCATCTACTGCAAGTACAACGCTTCGCCGACGATCACCCGCTGCGTGGTCACGAGGAACCACGCGCCCTACTACCAGCGAAACGACGGCAACATGTCCGACTATGCGTACTCGTACGGCGGCGGCATCCACTGCGAGGGCTACCGCGCCGTCATCACCCACAACGTGGTCTACAACAACTCCGCCTACGCCGGCGGGGGCATCTATGCGTCGAATTCCGCCACGATTTCGAACAACGTGGTCTACAACAATTCCGCCGCCTACGGCGGAGGGATTTACAGCGGTTACTGCAGTCTCTTCAACAACACGATCGTCAACAACGACGTCAGCAAGTTGCCGGATTCGGGCAGAGGCGGCAACGTGTATGTGTACTTCGACTACGACATGCAGAGCGTCCTGGTGAACAACATCATCTGCGGCGCCAAGTCAGGCGGGGGGATTTTCTTCCGTCAAGCGCATGACGACGTGATCCGCTTTAACAACGTCTGGGACAACTCCCCTGCCAACTACGTCATGGAGGACCCGCGGACCAACCAGATTGTCTCCGGCGGAAAAGCGGATTGGACCGGGCGTTTCGGCAACATCTCCGCGAACCCGCGGTTCCGAAACCCTTCGATGAACGATTTCCATCTGCAGGCGGAGTCTCCCTGCATCAGCGAAGGCGATCCGAATTCCCATCGACGCCTGCCGGCCCAGGACATCGACGGCGATCCTCGCGTGTACGCCTTGCACGTGGATATCGGCGCCGACGAGTTTGTGGGCTACGTCAAGCCCCTGGCCAACGCCGGGGCCGATCAGCACAAGCTTGCCCCTGAGGCGATCACGCTCGATGGCGGCAGCAGCTACTTCTCCGATCCCGATGGAGCCAAGACCTACGAGTGGAAGCAGGTTCTGGGCACGGCGGTCGAACTGAGCGACCCCACCGCTGAGGAACCCACGTTCATGCCCCCGGCCGAAGGCTGGTACGCCTTCGAGCTGGTCGTCGGCGACGGCCAGCACGCGAGCAAGCCGGACCGCGTCCTGGTGGTGATCGGCAACGAGGCTCCGGTCGCCAACGCCGGGCCGGACGCCCTGTGGCCGGTTCCCGATTTCGTCCTTCTCGACGGCACGCGATCTTACGACGCCGACCCCCCGGACAAGCTCACGTACACCTGGCGTCAGCTCGAAGGGCCGGTGGTCCAGTTGTACCCGTTCACCTCCGAAGAGATGGAGGACTATGGAATCGATCCCGCGACCGCCTATGTGGAGTGTCGCGAGCCGGGCATCTATGTGTTCGAGCTGGTGGTCAGCGACGGGTTCACGACCAGCGCCCCCGACATCGTGAAGATCGAGGCGACCCGGTTCACCGTCAAGGAGACCAAGATCGAGATTGTCGAGCCCGGCCCGGACTACTTCCAGTACCCGGTCGTCTCGGGCTCCAAACTCGTCTACTCCGAGGGCGACTATCTGGACTCCTCCTGGTCGATTCGGTGCACCGATCTCGAAACCGGCCGTGTGGACACGCTTCAGTCGCAGCAGACCGATACCATGCCCGATGTTGACGGCGATCTCATCGTCTGGACCACCGGCCCCGAGGGATACTACAAGCTCATCCGCACGAGCGTTGTGGTCGGGGACCTGTCTACCGGGTCGGTGCACAACCTGCGGATGCAGTCCGGCGCGGATTCCTACGGCTATCCCGCCATCTCGGGCGCCAAGGTCGTTTGGCTTCGCCATCGCGACGTCAGCACGAGCAATGAGGAGCAATACCAGCAGAGCGTCTACGACATCTGCGGCGCCGACATCAGCAATCCGGCCAAGCCGGTGTACTTCACGATCGCCGAGAAAGCGGGCCATGGCCTTCCGTATCCCTACCAGAACATCCGGGAAGCCTACGAGTCGCCGCTCGACATCAGCGGCAATCTGGTGGTCTGGGAGGCCGACGGCGACATCTACGGCGCGGACATCTCCGATCTGCAGAACATCAAGGTCTTCCCGATCTGCACCGCGCCGGAGCATCAGGGCGACCCTTCGATCTCCGGAAACCTGGTGGCTTGGACCGACCAGCGCAACGACATCGGCGACATCTACGGCGCGGACCTCTCCGACCCGAATGACATTCGTGAGTTTGAGATATACGTGTCGCCGGGGCCGCAGAGCCAGCCGTGTATCGACGGCAGGATGGTCGCCTTCGTAGGCGGTAGCAGCAGCACCGGTTACATCGAACTGCGCTGTCTCTCGCGGGAGTATGGGGCCGTCCAAGTCAATCTCTCCGGTTGGTACTATGGCGCCCGCCCCCAACTCGACGGTTCGACCCTGATCTGGCACTACTACGATCAGGTCCAAGGCTTGACGCTCGACTTCGGGTACGGCCTGGAAAACGGGCCCATCGAGAACGTCGCCGCCGGCCTGCGTTATGACTGCATCCAACACGCCATCGACACCGCCGACGAGGGCGACACCCTCGTGGTGCAGCCTGGAGTCTACCAGGAGAAGGTTCGCTTCAAGGGCAAGAGCGTGACGTTGACATCGATCGATCCCGAGGACCCGGCGGTCCGCGCCGCCACGGTGATCGCGGGGTCCGGTCAGCAGGTGACATTCATGGACGATGAAACGTCCGATTGCGTCTTCACGGGTTTCACCGTCTTCGGCGGCAGCTACGGCGTGTTCTGCAGCGGTTCGTCGCCCACCATCGACCGATGCACCATCACCAACGCGGGCACCGCCGGCGTCAAGGTATGGAACAAGGGCGCACCGCTGGTGAGTCGAAGCGAGATCGCAGGCAACGCCAACGGCGTCGAACTCTGGGCCCATCGCGAAAAACGCGTCGTGCTCAACAACTTCGGCACGTTCCGCAACTGTCTGGTGACCGGAAACCGCAAGGCGGGTTTCTACAGCGGCTATCCGACCCTGGAGAACTGCACGGTGGCCGACAACCAGGGCACAGGCGTGGACGCGATTCTGGCGACCATCGCCAACTCGATCCTGTACTTCAACAACGAGGCCGCCGACGGCGCGAACCTCAGCGTGGAGAGGGTGACCTCGGTCGTGACCTACAGCGACGTCCAGGGCGGCTGGGAAGGCGAAGGCAACATCGACGCCGACCCGCTGTTCGTCGCCAGGGGCCAGTGGGTGCCGACCGGCGATGTGAGGACCGACGTGGGCAATCGCGTCTCGATCCAGCCGGGCATCCCGGTTTGGGCCACAGGCGACTACCACCTCAAGAGCCAGGGCTGGTCCTGGAACGGGCTCTTGGGGACCTGGGCTTGGGACGACGTCACCAGTCCGTGCATCGACGCGGGAGATCCATCGCTGCCCATCGGCGACGAACCGCCTTGTGCGCCAGGCGATCCGCTGAGCGACCGGGCGGGCGTCAACACGCGGATCGACATGGGCGCGTACGGCGGGACCGCGGAGGCCAGTCTGGCCCCGACCACCGCGGCGCCTCAGCCGTAGACGTATCGACCGATGGTGCGACGCGGGCTTTCATAGGAATCATGACGCGAGCCACAGGAACCACGAATCCCTGTGGCTCGCGTCATGTGTGACCCCGTGGATGGGCCCGCTCGGTGGGGCCCTGTGCTCGACTGGACTTCGTGCGGGTTCGCGGATTCCGTCTGTTGTCCAGAGCAACAGCGAGGGGCCTGGCCTGCGAAGGGTACGAAAGCGTCTGACGACAGAGGAAGGAACGGATCGATTCGGAATCCGCCACCCGCCGGTCGCTCGGGTGCATGACCGCAGTTGCGCGGCTCCGCAGCGAGCCGAACGCCGGGGCTCAGACGGTTGCCCAGGACGCCCAAGGAAAGGGATGGACCGATCCGGATTCCGGCCTTCGGCCGGAGTTTTTACGCGTTGGGCCAGCAGCATGATCAATGAGCCCCCAAGTGTCGTTCGGATGTGCCGGGCACATCCTCCATGCTGCTGGCGCAAAGCGTCAAATCTCCTTCGCACGACCGCCTCGGGCGTGCTCTCCTGGAGTCTGCCGGGGGTCTCGTGACGCCGGCGAGTTGCGCTTTCTGTTCATGGGCGAGGCCGGTTTTCATTCAGCCCGCCAAAGGGATTGTCTGAAGCCTTGCAGCTACGGTCATGCACCCCGGTCGCTGCGCCGGCACCCGCCGGCCTTGACAATTCCGGTGGTTCCTATAGAATGAAAGCTTATGGCCGACGAGCGACAACCTAAGAAAAAGAAGAAGAAACACAACCCCGTTCTCGACTGGCTGTTGTATGCGGCCGTTCGGATCCTGGTCGTCTTCCTGTATATCTTCGATGTCGAGACCAACCTGCGGTTTGCGTGTTTCCTGGGAGATCTGCTCTGGAGGTTCTACGGCCGGGGCCGGCAGCGGGCCCTGGACAACCTGCGAGCGAGTTTCCCCGACCAGTCCGAGGTGTGGATTCAGCAGACGGGTCGTCGCAGTTTCCAGCAATTGGTCATGCTGACGATCGACATCCTGTTCACGCCGCGACTGGTGAGAAAGCACAACTGGCGCCAGTACTCGACGTTCCGCAACGCCGAGGAGGCCAAGTGGCTGATGCAGGAGCGAAAGGGCCTGCTCATGGTCACCGGACACTACAGCAACTTCGAGATCACCGGTTACATGATGGGCCTGTTCGGCTTCGATCTCTACAGCGTCGCGCGGCCCCTGGACAACAGGTATCTCAACCGGTTCTTGTACGGCGTCCGCGAGCGTCGCGGCCAGAAGCTGATCGACAAGAAGGGCGCCACCGAGATGATGCCCAGTCTCATCGCCCAGGGCAGCACGATCGGGTTCATCGCGGACCAGGACGCAGGGCACAAAGGCGTCTTCGTCAATTTCTTCGGGCGCAAGGCCAGCACCTACAAGAGCATCGGCCTTCTGGCCCTCACCTACAACCTGCCCATCGTGGTCGGCTGCAGCCGCCGCGTGGGCAACCGGTTCTTCTTCGAGATTGGCGTCACGCGAATCATCCGCCCCTGCGAATGGGCGGACAAGGACGATCCGTTGACGTGGGTCACCGCCGAGTACACCAAGGCGATCGAGGCCTTCATCCGCGAGGATCCGACCCAGTACTGGTGGGTGCACCGACGATGGAAGAGCCGGCCGAAAGAGGAACGCAGGAAGGCCCAGGCCGAAAGACAGACTATTCCGTCCGAGGCCCAGAACGTCTCCCGGTCCGGGTCCCACGTCATGGATCGAGTGGACGCGTCGCTGCATTCGGCCTGAGACGGCGTATGCGAAACCTTCTTGACAGGAGTGGGGATATGAAGACCAGAGCGTCATTCCTTGCGATTCTCGTCGTGTGCGGGTGTATGGCGGTCGCACAGGCCAAACACGTGGCCTGCATCGGGGACAGCATCACCTACGGCTCGGGCATCGCGGATCGGGCCAACGACAGCTATCCCGCCCAGTTGCAGCGGATCCTGCGGCAGTACGACCCCGCCTGGCAGGTCAGCAACTTCGGCGTCAGCGGCGCGACGCTCCTGCGCCGCGGGGACAAACCCTACATCAGAGAATCCGCCTATACCGCGGCGCTGGCGTCCAAGCCCGACATCGTGGTCATCAAGCTGGGCACCAACGACTCCAAGCCGCAGAACTGGCAGTACAAACAGGATTTTGTCGCCGACTACGGCAGCCTGATCGACGCGTTCCGTGCATTGCCGAGCGAGCCGGTGGTGTGGATCTGCAAACCGGTGCCCGCTTTCGCGGTGAACTTCACGATCCGCCCCGATGTCATTCGGGATGAGATCCTTCCCCTGGTCGATCAGATCTCGCGGGAGAAGGATGTGCCGGTGATCGACCTGTACACGGCCCTTCTGAACTCCGCCAGTCTCTTCCCCGACGCGATCCATCCCAACGCCGAAGGGGCCGGGATCATGGCCAGGACCATCGCTCCCTTTCTGCTGGGCGTGCGGTTCCTGCCGGACTATGACAACGACGGCGTGATGAACTTCCGCGATTTCGCGATGCTGGCACAGTCCTGGCTCGACACCGAACTCACGCTCGACATCGCGCCGCCTCCCGAGGGGGACGGCGTCGTCGCCTACGAGGATATTGCGGGCCTATGCGCCTACTGGATGAGTTCTCCCGGCCTGGTCGCCCACTGGAAGCTCGACGAGACCGAAGGCGACATCGCAAGCGACGCGCTTGGCCAATTCCCTGGAATCGCATACGGCTCACCCGAATGGCGGCCGGGCGAAGGCCTGGTCCGCGGCGCCCTGGAACTGGATGGCCTCGACGACTACATTCTCACCGAGCCCATCCTGAACCCTTCGGACGGCCCCTTTACGGTGTTCCTCTGGGTCAAGGGCGGACTGCCTGGCCAGGCGATTCTGTCCCAGTCCGCGCAAAGCGGTCAGTCCGAGGTCTGGCTCGGCGTCAATGCCGCCGGCGCCCTTGTGACTCATCTGGCCGACGCCAGTCGCCTCTCGGCGCCGCTGGTCTCGCAGACGGTGGTCACCGACGGTCTCTGGCGCCATATCCGGTTCGTCTGGGACGGTTCGCAACGCTCGCTGTATGTCGACGGTCAGTTGGCCGCCGCGGACACGCGAAAACTGGGTTCGCTGAAGCCCTCGTCCGGCGGTCTGCACATCGGGGCCGGCAAGGATCTGGAGGCCGGCAGTTTCTGGTCCGGTTTCCTCGACGACATTCGTCTCTACAACCGCGCGGTCAAGCCGTAAGCGGTCAATCGAGATAGAGACCGATCACGACCGAGACCACGACCACGGCGAACAGGAACGTGAAGAAGACGAAGTGCTCGGTGGTCAGGGTGAACGTGAAGCCGGCGACCGTGACCGCGGTGATGGCGCCGGAGGGCGTCCCCGCTTTTCCGACCACCGCAGCGACCATGCCGACTTTGAGCGAGGCCGAGGTCACGGTGCCTGCGGATGCCGTGTCCGCGGGGGCGGTCAGCAGACCGAAGATGCCCAGGGCCGTGACGAGCAGCCCCTTGTGAAGGCCCCGCCGGGACAGTTGGCGGCTCAGGGAGTGCCTGGCCCGAAAGAACAGCACCCGCGCCCGCAGCTCTTTGCAGCCCATGACCTCTGCGATCTCTGCGAACGACAACTGCTCGAAGCATCGCAGCATCAGGACGTTGCGGTGAGTCAGCCGCAACCGCGCCATCGCGTCAACGATCGTCTCGGAGAGTTCTTTGCGAATGGCGCGGTTCAGGCTGTCTTCGCAGTCCTCGGAGAGATACTGCGACAGACGTTTGCGGCTGACCGAGGAAAACTCGATCGCCTGTTCCCTCGCGAGGTCCCGGTAGTAGTGCTGCACGACGCCCAGCGCCGTGCGAAACAGCCAGCTCCAGAATCGCTCGGGATGCTCCAGCTCCTTGATGTTCTCGACCATCTTCAACAGTGTCTCTTGGAGAAGGTCCTGGGCCAGATCATGGTTCATCGTCAGGCGGTAGATGTACGCGTACAGTCGTTGTCTCGCCCCCTCCGCGAGGCGGTCCAGACTGACGCGGTCACCAAGCTGCGCCCGGCGAGCCCATTCGGCGAATTCGTTTTCCGTATCCATGCCTTCAACTCACCACGTTAAGTCCAGGTCCCGCCGCCGACGTTACACCCGATTCGAAAAAAATCCAGAAAGAAAACCGTATCGTGTTGACACCTTTGGCCAGGACGGGGGTATAATGGCATTCGAGACAGATAAAACGACGAGATAACATCTACAGTGGCGCAGTATTGATTGAGCGGCGGCGGTCCCCGATTCCGGGGCCGTTGGCGGGAAAGTTCCTTCCGGAAGCAAGGAGCCAGAGCGATGGGCCGAAAACGCAAGACACAGAGGCGGGTTCTCATCGTCCCCAATTGTCCGATACTACTCTCGCGTCCCCCAAAGGAGAAGGATATGAACCACAAACAGGCTCGGATCATCGGAACGGCGCTGGGTACAGCGTTGCTGTGTGTGCTGTTGGGTTTCAGTGTCGGCGCTGTGTTGGCGGGCTCCGGGATACCGCCCGGCTGGCGTCGAGTCTTTGACGCGCCGACGCCGGAGGAGAGGGCAAGCGTGATGCGTCACCTCAACTACGACTTTCACATGGCGGACATCTCGCTGGAGGTGCGGGAAGTGGACGATTTCCTGTTGACTCCTGCGCTGCTTGTGCAGGAGGTGGTTTCGGAGGGGGTCATTCTGACGTATCCTGAGGAGTAGCAACCATGGGAGAGACACATATCTGCCGCCGGCGACTGTGGTTTATGGCGGTTCTGGCGGCTTTTTCGATCGCAGGCGGGATCGGTTTGTGCCGGATCCAGCCTTCCGGGACGAAGGCCGGCCTGATCCAGTTCGATGTCGTCAGCGACCTGTACCTGACCTCGGGGCTGAACGCCAACATCGTGGTGTTCGCGCGATACTGGGTTTGCGAAGAGTATTACGCGATCTCGGTCGTCTGGACGGAGCCTCATGGAGGCGGAAGGGACATGAGGAGCCAGATCGTTTTCAGCGACGAGACCGGTTTTCGCATGGACAGCGAACGGCATTCCGAGTGGGTGCCATTGAACACGACCTATCCGAAGCCGGTCGGCGAGAGACCTCCGTTTCGCTGGCGAACCGGGGGCGAAGATGCACGGTTTGCAGAAGCCCAGGCCCTTGCACGGCGTGTATACGCCGAGGATTTGGGCTCCATCGAGAAGGCCAAAGCCGGCGCAGGCGGCGTTTTCGAGGTGAATCTCCCCGCCAGGCCGGGCGTCGCCGCGCGGAAGCCGGCTCGTCTGAAGGTCCAGGTCAGGGACGATCGGATCGAATCGATGGAGTTGTTCGACGCTCAGCAACGGCCGCTGGTCGCAACGAAGTACCAGTACGAGCCAGGCGAAGGGTCTCTGCGTCTGGCGATGCTGACCGCGGAGCTGCCTGTCAGGCCCGAAAAACTCCCGGGAGGCGACAACGTGACGATTTCCTCTCGCGATCGACAGTGGACTCACGCAGTACCCGATTTCGATTACATTTCTCACAAGGGCGGACGGACTTGCACGGTGACATACAAGGACGTGTCGGTCGGCGACAGGGTCTTGCGGCTGCCTGTGCAGGTCCAGGTCCGGCGCAGCGACAACAAGCAGCTTCTGCGGGTCGCGAGACTGATGAACTTCCATCGCGTGGACCTGGATAAGGAGGGAGTCTGGAAGGCCGCGAAGGAGTTCGGCGGTTTGGGCAGCGAATACGCGGCCTGGGTGTGCCTTGCGGACACGTATCTCTGTCACACGCCGGACTTGGGACCCCTGCGGGTCGATCCCAACGATCTGGCTTTCGTTCGGGGATTGATCGCCAAATACCCTGTGTGGGAGAGTCCGTCGCCGCCGCCACCGCCGGAGAGACCTCAAACGGAAAGGCGAGCGCCGGATCTTGACCCGGAAGTGGCGATGCAGCAGATGGAGAGGCGACGCGAAGCCCAGAAGCAGGAGCAGGCGCAAAGGCAGGAGCAGATCAGACGGTGGCGGGAGGAAGTGGCTCGAATGCCCAGACCCGAGCGAAGGGAGATCGAGCCCCATGACGCCAGGGTCATCCGCCAACTGGTCGCACACTACAACAGGGTTCTGTTGCCGCTGACGCCTGAGGAGCGAAGGGAACTGAGGACCAAGGGCGGGGAAATCCACCGTGTGATCCCGGAAAGCCAGCGCCAGATCCAGGAGTTCCGCGACAAACTACGTGAGATTCTTCAATACCATCGTCATGCGCCATTGCCGGAGGACCGGACGCCGGAGCCTGATGATCACGATCGGCGGCTGATCCGCCAACTGAGAGAGCATTTCGAACCGCTGACACAGCAGCAGGACCGCGGTTTGGGGGGCCAATTGAAGGCCCTCCATGCTTTGACTCGGTTGGATTTGATGCTGAAGGATTATGACGCGTTCGAACGACGCGTCACGCGCTATCTGCAGATGCTTCGCGACGCCGGGTTGAACGAGATGTATATGGTCGGCGGGTGCCTTCATATCGAGAGTCTCGTCCGAGCGGGCCAGTACGAAAAGGCGAACCGATTGCTCGCATCATGGGCCGACCGTTCGGCGGCTGCCAACGATCCCGACGGGATCTACCTTTTCTGTGGGGCGAGCGAGGGAGGCAAGACATGCCCATGGGCCGCGGTTCAAGTACTGGATCGTTTCTTGAGGAAACCGGGTCTGTCGCCTGTGCAGCGGTACGAGGGACTGGCGCTGCGCGCCATCGCCCTGGACAAGATCGATCGATGGTTGGCCGATTCGAGCACGGAAGAGAACGAGTCTCTCGGGGCGCAGACTCGCTGGATTCTCAAGACCGCGACGCGAGCGGAGATCGCCCAGAGGTCCGAATCGGCGATCCGCCAGGCGGTGCTCGCCTGGGAGGCGCTGGGGGAGGTCCGATGGACCGAGGCCAAACCGTATTCCGTGACCAGTATGCCCGCGCAGGCACGGAATATGATGGAGGCCCCCGATGCCACCAGGCTGCAGGAAACCTCCGCCCAGTTGGACCAGATCGTCCGCCGACGGACCGCGCAACCGGGCCCTGCGCCACGTTCTCGCGAAGGTGGTCGGCCCAGGACAACACGCTGATGGGATTCGGAACTTAGGAGTCACAGATCATGCCGAGCAAACAGAGCAATCAGAGCAGACGAGCCTGCTGCCTTCGTGGAGTGGATGCCATGGTCTCTCGTCGCAAGGTGGTGAGTTGTTCCGGGTTGGTGGTCGCGGCCATGTTGTCCCGCCCAACGCTTGGGCAGGAGAGCCGAGTGCCCGGTCGAGAGGGCAGGGAGGGGCGGGAACCTCCCCCAGAGGTCCGCGAACGGATGGAGCAGTCGCGGGCCTTTGGCGAACGGATGCAGAACGCCGGCGGGCCGGAGGAGATGCGAAAGATTATGGAAGAGCAGGCGAATCAGCATCGCACGCGAGCGGTGGAGGACCTGAAAGGGCAGTTGGGCGTCTCCGACCAGGAATGGGCGGTCGTCCGGCCGCGAGTCGAGGCGGTTTATGATCTCGTTCACCCGCGGTACCAGTCGGTGCGCGGGCCCGGACTGCCGAGCAGCCCGGTGGATCAGCGGACTCGCGCGCTTCGCGAGGTCCTGGCCGACAAGGAGGCTGCGTCGGAGAAGATCAAGGTCGCCCTGACCGCCCTGCGGGCCGCGAAGGAGCAGACCCGCCAGGAGTTGGTCAAGGCCAGACAGGATCTGCGGCAGATCATGACCCTGCGTCAGGAGGCGGTGCTGGTCCTGAGCGGGCTGCTGGACTGAAGGAAGCCTCGACCTTCTTTCTGGCTCATCCGGTTTTCGCGTACTTCGATCCCGCCCGAAGCGGGCGGGCCTGGGAGATTTTGCGCTTTTCGCCAGCAGCATGGACGGCGTGCTATGCACGCCTGCCTGGTAACCCCTGGCCGGTGTCTCGGATCGCGAGTCACGGGGCACGGATCACGCCTCCATGCTATTGGCTCAAAGCGGAAAATCTCCTCCGCACGCCGCTTGGGGCGTGCCGGAACCACAAAAGTACGCGCAAACCGGATGAGCCTTCTTTCTTGGTTCTTCACGGAATTGCGGTGATCATCGAAACCGCCGGAACGACACGCCCGAAGCGGCTCTGCAGGGTGAGTTTATCGCATTGCGGCCTCCGGCTTGAACGCGAACGAGGCGTTCGCTTGCGGGACGGTACATCGCGCAGGGGCGTGCAACGCCCCGCCATGCTGGAGGCCCAACGCGTGAAACTCCCGCCGCGACGCGGCGGAATCGGCGTTTTACCGATCCCCACAATTCCGTGACGGACTTTTCTTGGCCCATCGGCTGTTTTGTTCGGCAGGAGGCTGTAACGCCGAAGGTTCGACTTGGACTATACGTGGAGAAGGCGACAGAACTCTGACGTGAAAATGGTCCAGTCATCAGAAAGCGAGGCAGCCTATGCGGTGCGGCGCGAACAGCGGTCGGAAGGCAGCGGTCATCGTGATGATGTTCTGGTTTGTGCTGCCGGCGCCAGCGGCGGATGATCCTCGAAGGACAGGACTACCCTCGCCTGTGGTGGGAACTCGACGGGCCCGGATGTAGAAGGGGGACATGGAGTCCGACGGAATCCCGGCGGACTTCATGTCCCCGAAAGAGGGCAATTCACAGTCGATTAGAAGTGGTGCACCAGTCGGACGACGAAACGCTCGCCCTCGGGACGCGAATCGGTTTCGGTCTCCCAGTAGGCGTTCAGGAACAGGTGCGTATTCTGCGAGAAACTCACCAACGCGCCCGGTCCGATGGCCAAGACCATCTCTTCGTCTTCCAGGTCAATCGTAGCCCCGGCCTGCGTCTTGCCTTCGGTGGCGCTGATCTGCTTGAGCCAATATCCGTTGACGCCCAGGCGGAGTTGCTTGGGCAGGACCTCGTAGGAGGTGGCGAAGTTGGCGTGGACGGCCTCGCCCGCCTGGACACTGTCCAGGCCGAAGCCCACGAACGGGTCGTCGTTCTCGGCGTTCCAGAGATAATGGAATCGTCCGGAGACGGTCCACTTGGGCGTGACGAAATAGGTGCCCGCCCAGTAGGGGTTGAACGAGAAGGCGTTGGCCCCGGGATTGAGGACCTTGTCGTCGTCGTAGCTGCCGCTGGGGAAGATCATCTGGAACTCGGCGCGATGCATGAAGATCGGTCCGTTGGCGCCCATGATCGGGTCCCACTGCACAAAGGGACCGACCAGGAGGTCGCCGACGCCGCTGCTGTTGGTGGACAGGATGGCATCGGGAGAGGCGTCGAGCCAGACGACCGGGACGATGACATCGAGACCCCACTTGCCGCCGAAGAGGACCGGGGTGTTCGACTGATAGATGAACTGGTTGACGCTCACCCAGGCGTCGATGTCCGCTCCTGCGGTGGGAAACCCTGCATCGGAGAAACAGTCGGCGGTGTAGTACTGGACGTACTCTGTGAAGTAGAAGCCGGGACCGGCCGGCGGACCGCCGTCCATGAAGCTGGTGAGGCCGAGATTGACCGACGGTTGCTGATACGCGAACGCAGGCGTCAATACCACCAACGCCGTCAGGCATGCCGCTGCCAGAAGACTCTGCAATTTCTCCATCTGTGGATCTCCAAAACCATGTGTCGATTTCGCGAGTCGCCCGCACAGGAAACTCTCAGACTCTCAAGCAAACTGGGCATAGATTGCTCGCAGGGAAGGGGCTTGTCAAGCATATTTCCCGAGCCCGTGGATATGGATATCGTTTTCGCGGACCGCAGGGCGTCCGGCGGCTCAAGGAGGCCATGCCGCGACGCGTCTGAGTATTTCTGTAGAACCAAGCCTCGATCTGCCGAAAACACCCATCAGAGAGTACATTTCCGGACTCTTTCTGGTTGGGTTGTGAGTCAAATGCTTGCCATAGATGGTGTTATGAGTTCCGTAAGCAGCAGGTTGTCCAATGTGATCGCCATGGTGGTTCTGTTCCTGATGGCGGCCGGGGCGGTGATGGTGTTTTCCGCCGGGGCCAATGTCGGGTACGAATTCGACTTGCGGCGATTCTACGAATTCCCAGGTCTTCGACAGATCCTGTTCTTCCCCATCGCGGTGTTGGTTCTGTTTCTCGCGTCGGCGCCGAGCCACCAGTTCTGGAACCTTCGCGCCCGCTGGTACAAATGGCCCACCGTGTGGTTGCTCTTTGTCGCTTGCGTGCTGCTTGTCGTCGCGCACGTGGCGGGCCCCGAGGTCAACGGCGCCCGGCGTTGGGTGCGAATCCCGATGGGTCCGGCGAGCATCAGCTTTCAGCCGTCCGAACTGGCCAAGTGGATGACGATCTTCTTCCTGGCCGGCATGTGCGCCAGGATTGGGCCGGACATCAAGCGATACTGGACGCGATTTCTCCCGCTGTGCTCGGTAGTCGGTCTGGTCTGCGGGCTCGTCGTGCTGGAGGATTTCGGCACCGCGGCGTTCATTGCCCTCATCAGTTTCATCCTGCTCGCTGTCGCAGGGGTTCGATGGTGGCACGTCCTGACGTTGACGCCGCTGGCCGGCGCGGGGTTTGTGATGGCTCTGTTTGCGTCGCCCCATCGCATGAAGAGATTGGAGGCGTTTCTCCACCCGGACCGAATGGTCGATTCCGTTCGATACCAGGTCAATCAGTCGCTGGTCGCCATCGGCTCCGGCGGCGTCTGGGGCAAGGGACTCGGACAAGGCACCTGCAAGTACGGCCATGTGCCCGAGGACACCACCGATTTCATCTTCTCGATCGTGGCCGAGGAACTGGGCCTCGTCGGAACGATCGGGATCATTTCGTTGTTCGTTCTCTTCGTCTTCCTGGGCATGGCGGTCGTGATGCGGTGCCGGGACCCGTTTGGCCGTCTCCTGTCGGCGGGGATCGTGCTGGCCATCGGGATTCAGGCGGCCATCAACATCGCCGTGGTGACGGACGTGGGACCCACCAAAGGCATCCCGCTGCCGTTCGTCAGCGCCGGAGGCACGAGCATGCTGATCTCCGCTGCGGCGGTCGGGGTGCTCCTGAATATCGCGGCGCACGGTTCTTCCGACGGCAATTCTCTAAGTCCTGATTGATTCATGGGTTAGAGCAGTCTTGCTGCCGGAGAGGCCGTTTGCGCGTGCTTTTTCGACAGGTTTCTGCTATAATCCATCATGTATGGGTCTGGTTCTGCGCTTTGGGGTGAAGACATTGGGGTCGCTGGTCGCCTTTTCGAAAGGGTGGTGAAATCGGATTAGGGCGTTCCATCGCGGTTTCGTTGCTGATGCTGGCCGTCGTCGCGTCGCTTGCGCCAACTTCGGCCGGCAGCTCTCGGTTCACGCCCAACGAAATCATCGTCAAATTCCGAACCCAGCCGACGGATGCGTTCTCGGAATCGTTTGGGGCTGATGCCAAGCCGATCCCGCAAGGTGACTTCGAGACCTCTGAAGGTCGTATCCGTGTTCGAGAGTGGGTCCCCTTGGTGAGGGGAAAGGGCCTCGGTCGCCAGAGGCCTCAGGAGGCCCAGGACTCGTCCGCCCATCGTATGGCCGGCCGGAACCGACGTCGATCTTCCGCCGCAGACGGTGCGGGGGGGAGCAATCGCTCGCCAGATTTCGACAGGATCTATCGCATCAAGCTGGATCCCGAGGGCGACGCCAGCCTGGAGGAAGTTCTGGCAGCCTATCGAGGCCGGGCCGACGTGGAGTTCGCCGAGTTCAATCCGGTGATTTCGATCTGCGCCACGCCGGGCGATCCATCGTACGGCCGGCAATGGTCTCTCGCGAAGATCCAGGCTCCCCAGGCATGGGACACTTGCCAGGGGGATATCGAGATCGTGGTCGCGATCATCGACACCGGCGTAGACTACAAGCATCGCGATCTCCAGGGCAATCTCTGGGTGAACGAAGCGGAGTTGAACGGCGTCCCCGGCGTCGACGACGACCGCAACGGCTACGTGGACGATGTCTACGGTTACAACTTCGCCTACAACAACAGCGACCCTATGGACGATCACGGGCACGGCACGCATTGCGCCGGCATCGTCGCCGCGGTGGGCGACAATGGCCTGGATGTCGCCGGTGTCTGCTGGCGAGCCCGGATCATGCCCATCAAGATTCTGGGGGGCGAGGGCGACGGCACTGCCGCCGATGCGGTGCCGGCCATCTATTACGCCGTGGCCAACGGAGCCGACATCATCTCCGGCAGTTGGGGCGGCCCCGACAGTTCGGAGGCCCTTCGCCAGGCGATCGCCTACGCACAGCGCCACGGCGTGATCGTCGTGGCGGCCGCGGGCAATGAGAACTCCTCCTCGCCGTACTATCCCGCTGCCTATTCGAACGTTCTGTCGGTGGCTGCGACGGATTCCAGCGACCGTCGATGGTCCCTGTCGAATTATGGAGACTGGGTCGATGTCGCGGCTCCAGGGCGCGAAATCGTGTCGTTGGGCAGGAGCACGTCGGGCAGCACAGGGGGATCGCTCATCAGCACCAAGTCCGGGACGTCCATGGCTGCCCCCCACGTGTCCGGCGCCTGCGCGCTGCTGCTCTCAGCCAACCCGCTGCTGACGAGCGAAGAAGTCCTGGAGATCCTGACGACGACGGGCGATCCCATCGCCGCCGGGATCTGCTCCTCGAACACCCGGCTGAACGTCCACAACGCCCTGCGCGCGGCGATTCCCTCCAGCGGTCGCGTCCGGCTGGACCGCCAGCGTTATGCCCAGGATGCCTCGGTGGGCATCCTGGTCGCGGATTGGGATCTGCGCGGCGCCGGTCCGCAAGTGGTGCGGATCGACGCAGCCAGCGGCGACAAGGAGGCTGTGACTCTGTTTGAGTCGGAAGTCTCACTCGCCGTGTTCCGTGGCGAGATCGTTGTCCGCAAAGCGGCGCCTGTTCTGGGCGACGGCGTCCTTCAGATCCAGAACGGACAGGATTTCGTGGTCCAGTATCGGGACGCGGACGATGGTCTCGGCCATGCGGGCCAGTGGCGTGTGGCGGTGGGCGCGGTGGATTATCAGCCGCCGACGGTTTTGGACGTCGATGCGGTGGTCAGCGGCGTCACCGCGACGATCCGCGTCCTGGCCGGCGAGCCCGTCCGCACGGAGATTCGGTACGGCCAGACGAGCGGCGGACCCTACGACTGGGTCGAGCGGGAGTCGCAGTTTTTCGAATCGCCGAACATCGGGATCAGCGGTCTGAGGCCACGGACAGCGTACTACTTCGAGGTGGTTCTGACGGATGAAGCGGGCAACGTGACGCTGGCGAACAACGCCGGACCGGGGTACACCTTCGTCACGGCCAGTCGTACGCAGGGGTTGCAGGTGCCGAGCGGTTATGCGACGATCCAGGACGCGATCGACGACGCGGTCGATGGCGACACCATCTGGGTCGCTGATGGAACCTACTCCGGCGCAGGCAACCGGGATATCGACTTCCGGGGCAAGGCGATCACCGTCAGGAGCGAGAACGGCCCCGCCGGCTGCATCATCGATTGCCAGGGCCAGGGACGCGCTTTCTATTTCCACAGCGGTGAGACCGCATCCAGCGTGCTCGACGGATTCACCCTCACCAATGGCGGCAACAACAGCTATGGCGGCGGCATCCGCTGCATGGGCAGCAGCCCGACCATCCGCGACTGCGTCTTCCTGAGGAATTCCGCAGACCTCTACGGCGGCGGCCTGTGCAACTGCTACGGCAGCCATCCCACGGTCGTCGATTGCGTCTTTCAGGAGAACGCGTGCTCGCAGTCGAGCATTTCCGGCCGAGGCGGCGGCATGGCCAACCGTCACGGCAGCAGCCCCATCGTCAGCAACTGCACGTTCCTGGACAATTCGGTCGGCCACAACGCCGGGGCGCTGGGCAATTTCGACGCCAGCAGTCCTCGGGTCACGCGATGCGCCTTCCACGGCAACAAGGCCATCCTCACCGGCGGAGCGGTCGGCAACTGGCAGGACTGTCGGCCCGTCTTCCGGGAGTGTGTCTTCTCCGACAATTATGCCGGCGACGGGGCAGGCGCCGTCGCCAACATGTCCGCCAGCGGATCGGTGTTCGAGAACTGCATCTTCAGCGGCAACCGGACCGACGGGCTTGGCGGCGCCATGAAGAACTTCGACGCCGTCGCGGTGGTCGGCAACTGTACGGTCGTCGGCAACCAGGCGGGATTGTCCTGCGGCGGGATCTGGAGCGGCCTGGGCAGCTACGTGCAGATCGACAACTGCATCCTCTGGGGCAATGCCGCCGGGCGCAACGATCAGCAGGCCGAGTCTTCGCAGATTCTGGCTGAAAGCAGCGACGTTCGACTGCGGTACTGCGACGTGCAGAATTGGAGCGGACAACTGGGCGGCATGGGCAATTTTGGCCTGGACCCGCTGTTCGTCGACGCGGCGGGCGGGGACTATCATCTCCGAAGCGAAGGCCGGAGATGGGACAGTCTGCAAAAGCAGTGGGTGAGCGACTCGGAAACGAGTCCCTGCATCGACGCAGGCAATCCAGGATCTGCGCTCGGGAGGGAACCGCTGGCTTTGCCGGATGAACTCGAGAGCACGCTTCTTCTCAACCGTCGTGTCGATGTGGGCGCGTTCGGCGGAACGGGCGAGGCGAGTCTTGCCCCTGAAGGTTGGAGCCTGATGGCCGACGCAAACAACGATGGTTGCGTCGATTGGATGGACTTCATCTGCATGGCTGCGAACTGGGCACAGAGCGTTGTTCAGTGCGAGGCAGACCTGACGCGAGATGGACGGGTCGATGGGGCGGATCTGACGCTCCTGGCAGGCGAATGGCGGCGCCAGAAACGCGCGTTTGTTCCCTGAGAGGGCTCTCCCACAAAACAGTGTACAACCGCGACCCTCGGTGGTAAGGATAGAGATCGGCTCCATGGTGGAAAGGTCGGCAGGGGCCGGATGCGCGGGCAGGCAAGGAGGCCAGTGTGGGCAAGGTTTCGTATTTCTTCGCGGGCGGCGGCACGGGCGGGCACATCTACCCGCTGCTGGCGGTGGCCGAACAGGTCCAGGCGCAACAGCCGGACGCTGAGATTCATTTCTTTCACAGCACGCGGGTTGTGGACCAGCGGGTCTTCGAGAAAACCGGGTTCGACCGGACGCCGCTTCCCGCAAGCGGCCTGTATGCGCATCCGGTCAAACTCCTGCGATTTGCGACGACGTTCCAGCAGAGCTGCCGGATCGCCATGCGCCAGATCGCCCGACGGGACAACGCGGTGGTCGTGGGGGCGGGCGGCTTCGTCGCCGGTCCGGTCTGCCGGGCGGGACGCAAGCTGGGCGTCCCTGTGGCGCTTCTGAACGTGGACATCATTCCCGGCCGGGCGAACTGGCTCAGCGCCCGCTGGGCCGATGAGATCTTCGTGCAGTTCGAGGAGAGCAAGAGCCACTTCCCTCGCACGCGGGCTGCGATGCGCACGGTCGGATGTCCGCTGCGAAGCCGGTTCCTGCGACCCGATCCGAAGAAGGCGGCGGCAGACCTGGGCCTCGACTCGCAGAAACGCGTCCTGCTCGTCACCGGCGCGTCGAGCGGGTCCACGAGGATCAACGAAGCGGTCTGCCGGTTGCTGGCGAAACTGGAGGCGTTCGCGGACCGATGGCAGATCGTTCATCTGACCGGTCTGGACAACTATCAGGCGGTGCTCGACGGCTACCGCGGGACTCGTCTGAGTCACAAGGTGGTCGACTACTACGATGGGATGGCGGATCTTCTGGCAGTCGGGGATCTGGTGATCGGTCGAAGCGGGGCGGTCAGCGTGGCGGAGTATGCGGTCGCGGGCATCCCGAGCATTTGTCTGCCTTATCCGTTCCACAAGGACAGGCATCAGTATCTCAATGCAGGCAAGCTGACCGAGGCCGGCGCCGCGGTGATCGTGGACGACGTCGCGGATGCGGACGACCGCGTCGGTCGGCTCTGGAAGGAGCTGGAACCGCTGATGAGCGACGACGATCGGCGACGACGCATGGCGGAGGCGTGCAAACGAGTTGCCAGGCCCGATGCCGCTGCCCAGATCGCGTCCCGGCTTGTGGAAATGGCTCGCAGGGGTCAACCCGCCGGGATCGGCGGTCGCTGACGGTCGCGGAGTCTCACACGCCCACGCAACTTGCCTGCTTGACCTGTCTGTCGCGCGTCTGGAGAAGGTCCCTGAGCAGGTACTTGCACACGACTCGCTCCCAACTCATTTCGCAGGCCAGACGACATCCCTCGTGGATCATGCGTTCGAGCTGCGCATCGGTCCGGGGCAATCGTTCCAGGATCTCGCGGGCAACCCTTGCGCCTTCCGCGGCTTCGATGCGGTCGCGGGTCTTGCGGTCGATCTGGAGCAGGTCTTCGATGTCCGTGCCGGGGCAGTTGCTCAACGTGGTGTAATCGGCCAGGATCACGTTGCGGAGGTTCTGGCCCCCGGCGACGTCTCGCAGGAACCCGGCGCAGCCGCAGACGTTGGTGACGACGCAGATGCCGCCGAAGGTGAGTGGTTCGAGTTGGGCGATTCCAAAGGGTTCGTAGATGCTCTGGCCGAACTCGACGTCCGCGCCCCGTCGGATGTCCATGAACTCCATGTCCTCAGGCATCTTCCGACCGCAGCTTGGCTGGTCGAAACCGAATTGGTTGAGGAACACCGCCTTGATGCTGCGGCTTCGGGCGTTGAACCGTTGAATCGCGGTGTAGAACTCCGACTCGCCGCCCGAAAGGTCGGGCCAGCCTTCGCGGTGCGCGACGGGCCAGCCGTAGGTTGCCTCCATGTGATGGATGTCGCAGGTCCGACGTCGGGAAACCTCGGTCGAAAGCAGCAGGAACACCGCGGACTTGCCCTCTTCGCGAAGCCCTTTTTCCATCTGTTCCAGCACGAGCAGGTCCCGCCAGAGCCCTTTGCTTCGGACCAGTCGGGTCACATGGGTGAACACATAGTCCGGCCGGAAGCCCAGGAGGTTTTCGCAGTACCGCTGGAGTTTGTCGCGGGCCGCGTGCTTCTGTGTGAGGCTGATCTCGTAGGCGGGGATGCCGTTGTAGACGATGTCGATGCTCGCCGTCTCGAATTCGGGGGCCAGGAACCGCATCTCCTCGGCCACGGAATCCCCGACGGCGTAGATGCGGTCACAGTGCTTGGCCGCCTCGACGAGCGCGTGTTTGAAGTAGGTGTACTGATTCCCGAAGACCTCGTTGACGTAGAGGCGATCGGCGTGGGCCTGCCGCATGACGTTGTAGAACATCGTATCGTGACCGGGGTGTTCCTCGACGATCCGTCGGACGGTGGCCACTTCGTGGGCATAGAAGGCGGTGATGAAGTTGCAGTAGGGCTCCAGCTTGGCGGCCAGCGCCGTGGGCATTCCCATGAACTCATGGGCGAGGATCGTCGTCTGCCCGTCGGGAACGCCGAGGGCCTTGAGGACCGCGATGGCCGGCGGCGCGAGGCGGACGTACTGCTCGTACTCCCAGAGATGTTCGTAAAGATGGCTTTGAATGCCGAACTCCTCGAAGAGCCGGCGTTTGAACTCGTTGAGCACAAGACCGTCCGTGTGGCGGACGTCGATCAGCAAAACCTCCGCGGCGCCGCGGACGCCGGTCTGCTCGTCGACAAAGGTCCGACGCCCGTAGACGATGCCGACGTTGAAGAGGCTCTCGATCCGACGGAACGCGGCGCTGTGGTCGGGGTGGATCAGACCGTCGATGGAGGAATAGATCACTTCGCCGCCGGGACCGAGGCGATCCTCCAGCGATCCGTCCATGGCGAACAGGGGACTGACCAGGATGGAGCGGCTGACCGCTTGCAGGTACGAGGGACAGGTGAAGAAACCCTGGAGCACCGCGCCAATCCCTCCGATTTTGCCGGCGGCCTCATGCGTGACGTGAACGACGACGTTTTCAGCGCCCATAGTTGAGTCTCTCCAACTCCTCTTTTGCACCGATCCCAAGCGGGGCCAGCCTGCGCACAAAGTGTACGAAGTGATTGGAGGCGATCCAATTGGAAGACGCAAATCAGATGAAGTAATGGAAGGTCCGAAAATAACGGAGGGGGCGGGCGGTCTCGCCCGCTATTTGGGGAACCGACGACCGGCGGATCGTGGAGCGGGCTAACTGATTCGCGTCCGCAGGTTTCGGATGTAGCCCAGGAGGACCTGCTTGGGGATGTCCTCCAACTCCGGGTCCGGCTCTTTGCTCGTGACGAGCTTGTCGAGAATCAGCGTCGCCTTGCGTCGGTGCGGCAGGATGAGCTCGGCGGTGCGCTGGGCGTCGTCGAGGTCGCCGTTGGCCATCTGTCGCAGGTAGCGCAGGATGAAGTCCGTCAGCTTTTCCTCGTGGATGTCCGCGGCGGGAGTAGGGGCCGGCCCGCCGGGGGCGTCGGGGACATTTTTTTCCTGGAGGATGTCCCGCGTCAGCGCGAGAGTCTCGATCATCAGTTGCCGCTGACGCTGTTCCTCCGTCTGATCGATGGGGGCCAGCTTGAGCTCATCGTCGTCTGCGACCGGCTGGGGGACATAGATCTTGTTGTGGCACGCGGGACATTTGCCCCATTTGCCGCCCGCGCTATCCGGCGCCTCGATCTTCTTGCCGCAGAGGCTGCATTGTAGTCTGATGGTCATTCCAGCACCTCATCTGGGGTTTCTCATCCACTGCCTGCCGTATATTCGGCCGCAACGTCGGTTGTGATGCCGCCGCGCGGGGTGAATCGGGCCGTCACTTTCATCCAGCGGGGCCGGCACGCGCCGGTCAGGTCGTCCAGGATGTCGTTGGTCAGCGATTCGTAGAAGATGCCCTTGTTGCGATAGCCCTGGACATAGAACTTGAGGCTCTTGAGCTCGATGCAGACCTTGTCGGGGCAGTACTCGATCGTGATCTCGCCGAAGTCGGGCTGGCCCGTCTTGGGACAGACGCTCGTGAACTCCGGGCACCGGATCGTGATCCGGTACTGGCGTCCGGGACGCGGGTTGTCGAACACCTCTATCATCTGGTAGTCGGCCATGGATATCCTTCTTGCGAGTCTGGGAAGCGGGTCTGGTCCTCCACTTCCGGAACTCGAGTCCTTGTTTCTTGTCGGGTCCAGTATAATCCCCGTGACATCGTCGGACAAGCCCGAACCGCGAAAATGGATCGACAGGCCGAACCGCAGGCGATACCATGAGGCCCAGTCCGGGGGCGCGCCCTGGACACACATTATCGGTCGTGCGTGGGATGGGAACGTGGTGCAAGCCAAAGCGATTGTGTTGTTGAGCGGAGGCCTGGACTCGGCGACGGCCCTGGCGATCGCGCGCAAAGAGGGGTTTGCGTGTCATGCTCTGACCTTTCGCTACGGCCAGCGGCACAGCCGGGAGATCGATGCGGCCAGGCGGGTGGCCCGATCGCTGGGCGCCCTCGAGCATCGGCTGATCGAGATCGACCTGCGGGCTTTGGGCGGCTCGGCCCTCACCGATTCTCAGATCGAGGTGCCGAAAGACCGGTCAGATCTGGGGGATTCAAGCGATATTCCGCTGACCTACGTCCCTGCAAGAAACACGATCTTTCTGAGTTATGCTCTGGCCTGGGCCGAAGTGCTGGGGGCTTTCGACCTTTTCATCGGCGTCAATTCGACCGACTACAGCGGGTACCCCGACTGCCGGGCGGAGTTCATCGCTGCGTTCGAGACCATGGCCAATCTGGCGACTGCGGCCGCGGTTCAGGGCAAAGGTCGATACCGAATTCACACGCCGATCCTGGAAATGACGAAGGCCCAGATTATCCGCACCGGGACAGGGCTCGGCGTGGACTATGCGCTCACGCACAGTTGCTACGACCCGGACTCAGAGGGTCGAAGCTGCGGACGGTGTGATTCGTGCCGACTGCGGCTCAAAGGCTTCGCCCAAGCGGGGCTGACCGATCCCATCTCGTATGTCGAGCGGACCTGACGATGCGCGTGGTTGAGGTGTTCCATTCTCTGCAAGGCGAGGGAACGCTTGTTGGCGTGCCGAGCGTGTTCGTTCGCCTGGCCGGATGCCCTTTGCGGTGTCGGTGGTGCGATACCGCCTACGCCTGGGACTACTCGGTCGGCGAGGAACTCGATCCCGCAGGCATCGTCGAACAGGTCGACCGATGGCCGTGCAGGCATGTCGTCCTGACCGGCGGAGAGCCTCTGGTGGGCGAGGATCTTGCGGTTCGCCAGGGAATCGTCGGCTTGACCCATTGTCTCAAGGCTCTCGGCAAACACATCACGATCGAAACCGCCGGGACGCTCTTCGTGCCCGACTTGGCTTGCGATCTGATGAGCATCAGCCCCAAACTGGGGAACTCTGCCTCGCCTGCAAGCCCTCAGATCGGGCTTGCGGTCCCGGCGGTCTTGAGCCGACTGATCGCGGCGTATCCCTATCAGCTCAAGTTTGTGATCGAGTCGCCGGGGGATATCGATGACGTTCAAGGGCTTCTCGGTTCGTTGGGCCCCGTCGATCCGGCGTGCGTCCTGCTCATGCCTCAGGCCCGAACCCGCGATCATCTCCTGGTGAGGTCGCCGATGGTCGCAGAACTATGCCGGAAGACGGGCTTTCGCTTTTGTGACCGTCTTCACATCTGGCTCTGGAGCGACGAACGCGGGCGGTAGGGACGGCTCCTGAAATCCGGCCTGTCACAGTAGAATCGCGAGAAAATGATAGTTGACAACGTGCGAATCATCAGGGATACTCTCCGATCTCTGCAGGGCCTTCGGGCTGAACTGGCGGAGGTGAAGTGCTATCGCGCGGGTGGCGGAACTGGCAGACGCGCTACTTTGAGGTGGTAGTGCCCGTAAGGGCTTGGAGGTTCAAATCCTCTCCCGCGCATTTCCCTGCGGCTCCGAAGGAGCCGTCTCCCCTATCCCCACGTTGTCTCCTCCCGGATGATCGTCTTGACACGTCAAATCAGCGGACGAGGATGCCAGGAAGAGTAACGAGACCTGGGACTTTGTATCTTGGGTCGGGCGATAGTGTCTCACGCATCTTCTGAAAAGGGTATCCCACGAGGACAGATGAGCATATAATTCGATTGGGTGTTTCGTACGCGTCGTAACGTTTGATTCTGGGCCGCGTCATAAAAGCAGGCGGCCGGAGGGCGGGCCGCGATGACGACGCGTAACTTGTTGGATTATAGGGATTAAGGATAAGACGGGATGTCCTTGCCGAAAGCGTTCCAAGCCAAGATTCAAGCGGTCCGAATCCGGTGCGGCGTCAATCAGCTCCTTTGCCAGGCCGGGAAGGTCCTGGCGGCGGCCGGAGCGGTTGCCGCTATGGCAATCCTGTGCGAACGGTTCCTGGCGGTGCGAGTCCTGGCTCCGTGGTCGATATGGACCTTTTCCGGGGCCGTCGCCGCCACGATCCTGGTCCTTTGGTTCCTCAAGTGGCCGACCCATATGCAGGCGTCGATATTGCTCGACGAGCGACTGGGGCTCAGCGAGCGGGTCAGCACGACGTTGGCTTTGGCCCGGTCCGACGATCCCTTTGCCCAAGCCGCGCGGGCCGAGTCGCTGAGCGTGGTGCAGTACGCGAATCTGGCAGGGCACTTCCCCGTCAAGCTCTCACGAAGTTGGGTCTATGGAGCGGGTGCCTGGGCCGCGACGATCGCGATGGTTTTCACGCTGCCCCAGCGGGATCTTCTCGGTTTTCTGAAGGATCGAGAGGAGCAGCAGAAGAAGATCCAGGCGACTCAAATGACCCAGACGCAGGTTAGGAAGGCCACCGAGCAGGTCAAAGCCGCAGTCCGGGCCTTAGGCGATCCGAACCTCGTCGCGGACCTCAAGAAGCTCGACGAATTGGGCCAGTCGGCCGAGCCGCAGGAGATCAAACGCGAGGCGATCAAGGCCTTGGGCGACCTGTCGGAAAAGATCAGGCAATTGCAGGCGGGTCCGAAGGCCGCAGCGTCCGGCGCTCTGCAGCAGATGCTCAAGCAACTGCGAGGTTCCAGCGATCCGCTGTCGCAGCAGCTTCGCATGGCCTTGTCCAAGGGGGATTTCTCGCAGGCCGCCAAGATGCTCGCGGACTTGCAGAGCCATTTGAACGCCGGGACGATGCCCGACGACAAACGCAAAGAACTGGCCGCCCAGATGCAGGAGTTGGCGAAAGAGCTTCAGAAACTATCCGAGCAGAAGAAGCAGGTCGAGGAAGAACTGGCCAAGCTGGGTCTCGACAGGAAACTCGCCGTGGCGACGCCCGAACAGTTGCGACAGGCGCTGCAGAAGCAGGGGCTCAGTCCGCAGAAGATCGATCAGATTATGAAGAGGGTCGAAGCCGCCCAGGCGGCGGCCTCACAGTGTTCGAGCCTGGGGCAGGCGCTGGCCGCTGCGGCCGGTGGCAGCGGCGGGCTCTCGGCCGGCGACATGACTGCCGCCATCGACGAGTTGAATTCGCTCGACGCTTTGCAGCAGGAGGCCTTCATGCTCCAGGCGAGTCTGGCGGAGGTCTCCGACGTTCTCCGCAAGCTGGGCCAAGGGGCCGGGCTCTGGGAGATCGGCGAGGGCGGCGGGTACGAAGGAGAGGGGATCGGCCTGGACACCGTCAAAGAGCACTACATCACCTCGGACGCGCTGAAGGCGGACAAGATGACGAAGGCCCCGAGCCGACCGGAGGGCGGACCCCCTGTTGCAAGCTGGTACTTCAAGGATACGCAGGTCAAAGGCGAGGCGCAGCGGCCTTTCGTCGAGGTGATCCAGGCGGGACGGGCCACCGCGGCTGAGGCCATGAGCGAGAACCAGATCCCTCGTCGCTATGAGGAAGCGGTCAAGACGTACTTCAACCAGTTGGAGCAAAGCGGTCCCAAACCATGACGGATCGGCGGCGCGGGCGAAACGACCTGTGAAAACGAACCCCATTCCAGTGTGGCGGCAGTGAGCAACGCGTACGGCTTCTATCTCGGTCAACCCTGGTGGCTCCTGGCGAGTCTCGTGATCGTCCCGATGATTTGGCTGGCCCGGCGGAATCTGGCAAGCCTTGGTCGGGGCCGGCGCATCGCGGCGGTGGTTCTGCGGGTCGTGGTTGTGCTCCTGCTGGCCGTGCTGCTGGCCAAACCGATGCTGGTCCAGAAGAGCCGGCGGACCACGGTGATTGCGGTCCTCGATCGCAGCCAGTCGATCCCGGCCGACCGCACAGAGGCGGTTCTTGACTATCTCACGAAGGCGGTCGTTCGCAAGGACGCGCAGGACCAGCTCGCAGTCGTCGATGTGGCGGAGGCCGCGCGGATCTCGATGCTGCCTTCGAGCGACACGACGATCCGCCGGCGCAACACGCTCCTGACCGGAGGGCAAAGCCGCCTCGCCGACGGGATCCAGATGGCGATGGCGATCGCTCCGCCCGACACCGCGGTGCGGATCGTCCTGGCCAGCGAGGGCAACGAGACCGAAGGCGACCTGAAGGAGGCGGCGCGGACCGCCGCGGCCAATCGGATTCCCATCGACGTCATTCCCTTGCGGTATCGCTACGACAACGAGGTGCTGTTCCGTCGGATCGCGGCGCCGCCTCGGATTCGGGCCGGCCAGACGATCCCGCTGCGGTTTCTCTTGGACAGCACAGGCGACGTCCGCGGCAAATTGATGCTGACGCTCAACGGCAAGCCGGTCGATCTCATGCCGGATACGCCGGAGGTGGCGGTTCCGGTCGAACTCAAAGCTGGAACCAACGTCAAGACGGTATCCATTTCGGTTGGCCCCCGCGGACTCCACGATTTCGAAGCGGTCTTCCTCGCAGACGATCCCAGGCAGGACAGGATCGCAGAAAACAACCGCGCCGCCACGATGACCTACGTCGCCGGGCCGGGGTATGTCCGCGTCTTCGACGTCGACGGCGGGGGGGCGGGACTGGCTCACGCCCTTCAGGAGGCGGGAATCAACACGGTTCGCAGCGACATTTCGGACTTACCCGAGGAACTTCCTCGTCTGCTGGACGTGGACGCGATCGTGCTGGTCAACACGCCGGTGCAGCATTTCACGATGGCCCAGCAGGAAATGCTGTGCCGGTACGTGAACGACCTGGGCGGGGGCCTGGTCATGGTGGGGGGACCCGATTCATTCGGCGCCGGCGGCTGGATCGGTTCTCCGGTGGCGTCGATTCTGCCGGTGGACTTGGACCCGCCTCAGAAGAAGCAATTGCCGATGGGGGCCCTGGTGCTCGTCATCGATCACAGCGGCTCAATGGCCGGCGAGAAGGTTGAAATGTGCAAGGCCGCCGCGGCGGGGGCCGTTCGACTGCTCAGCCAGCGCGACCACGTGGGCATCATCGTCTTCGACGCGGTCAGCGAGTGGGTCGTGTCGTTGGGTCCTGCCCAGGACAAAGAAGGGATCTTCCACAGAATCAGCCAGATCGGCGCCGGCGGCGGGACGATCATGGGACCTGCCATGAGAGAGGCCTTCGCGGCCCTGAAAAACTCCCGGCACGGCATCAAGCACGTGATCTTGCTCACCGACGGGCAGACGGCGGACCCGGATCTATGTGCCAGGCTCGGGTTGGATATGGCCGCGGCGGGCATCACGATTTCCACCGTCGCGATCGGCCAGGGCGCGTATACCGAGTTGCTGCACAACATCGCTTCTGCGGCGCAGGGGCGGTTCTACCCCGTCGAGAATCCCGCGGACATCCCGGAGATCTTCATCAAGGAGGCCCAGGTCGTCCGACGCTCGATGATCGTCGAACAGACGTTCACGCCGCAGGTGGTGTATGCGCTCAGCGAGATTCTCAACGGTGTGCCTGCGCTGCCGGCTCTGGATGGATACGTCCTGACAGGCCCCAAGGGCGGCTTGAACCAGTTGGTTCTCGGCAGCAGCGAGGCCGATCCGATCCTGGCGACTTGTCAGTCGGGTCTGGGACGGTGCGTCGCGTTCACCAGTTCGGCCGACACCCGCTGGGCGGCGCAGTGGATTCAGTGGCCCGACTTCGCGAGGTTCTGGGAGCAGGTGGTTCGCTGGGCGGGCAAGCCTTCGCAATCGGCGGACTGCGAGGTCGTCACCGACGTGGAAGGCCAGGAGGCGACGGTCCGCGTGGAGGCCTTCGATGCCCAAGGCAGGTTCCTGCAGCTTGCGTCCATCGACGCACAGGTCCTGACCCCTGACATGAAGTCGCAGTCGCTGGAACTGGCGCAGACCGGGCCGGGACAGTACGCCGGACGGTTCCGGGCGCCCGCCCCGGGCAGCTATATCGTGAACGTTCAGTACCGTAAGACCGACGATGTCGCTGGCGGGCAGGACGCGGCGCCCGCGTCGCAGAACGGACCTCGCTCGGCCAATGCGATTGTGACGATTCCCTTCGCCCCGGAGTTCCGGGACCTCACCGACAACGCGGCGCTGCTCAAGGAGATCAGCGAGATGACCCGAGGCCGCGTCCTGCCGCTGGAGTCCGATCCGAACGACGTGAATCTGTATGACTACGCCGGGCTGCGTTTTCCCGAGACGCATCTGCCTCTGGTGCAGCCGCTGATGCTGGCGTGGATCGCCCTGTTCTTGACGGACGTTGCGGTCCGCCGCGTGATCGTCGAAGCGCGCACGAGGTTGCGGAAGGCTGTGGCGTGGTTGACCGCCACGACGCGGCAGGAGAAGGACGAGCGGATCGCCCGCTTGCAGGCCCGAAGCCAGAAGCTCAGAGCCCAGTGGGCGGCCGGCGCCGCGGACGGCGTTTTCTCCAAGCGATACCAGGGCGGTGAGAAGTACCAGGGCAGTACAATCGACTCCGAGCCCAAGCGGGCGGAGCCTCCGACAGCCAAACCGGCTGTCGATGAGCCGAAAAAGCCCAAGCCGGTGGAGAGCACGCACATCGATCAGCTTCTCCAGGCCAGGCACAAGAGGGCCGGTGGAGATCAGAAGGAATAGACGATACCAGGGACTCTACAGACGAACGACAGGTGATTGGAATATCTGAGGCTCGACGATTATGAGTGACGAGAAGAATGTGGAACAACAGTGTGCCGAGTTTCGGCGGATGTTCGAGGCGATTCGCGGCGAGGTCGCCCGGGTCATCGTGGGACACGAGGACATCGTGGACAACGTGCTGATCAGTCTCTTCAGCGGCGGACACGTCCTGCTCGAAGGCGTTCCCGGACTTGGCAAGACGCTGTTGGTGCGGACGCTCGGCTCGGCTCTGTCGCTGGAGTTCCGGCGGATTCAGTTCACGCCGGACCTGATGCCCGCCGACATCGCGGGCACGAACCTCGTGGTCGAGGATCAGACCACCGGCCGACGCGAATTCCAGTTCCAAAAAGGGCCGATCTTCGGGCAGATCATCCTGGCCGACGAAATCAACCGCGCCACCCCCAAGACGCAATCTGCGATGCTGGAGGCGATGCAGGAGCATTCGGTCACCAGCGGCGGTCAGGTTCGCAGGCTTCCCGAGCCGTTCATGGTCCTGGCGACGCAAAACCCGATCGAGCAGGAGGGCACGTATCCGCTGCCCGAGGCGCAGCTCGACCGGTTCTTCTTCAAGCTGTTGGTGACGTACAGCAACCGGGAGCAGCTCAAAGCGGTGCTGGATCGCACGACGACCGGACAGGAGCCGCAGGCGCAGAACGTCGCGGACGCCGACAAGATCCTGTGGGCTCAAAAGCTCGTTCGTCGCGTGGTCGTCGCCGAACACGTTCAGGACTACGCCATTCGGCTGGTTCTGGCCACGCATCCGCAGGGCGAATTCGCGACAGGGATGGTCAATCAGTACGTGCGGTTCGGCTCCTCGCCTCGCGGCGTGCAGGCCCTCGTCCTGGGCGCCAAGGTCCGCGCGATGCTCCACGAACGATACCACGTGAGCTTCGACGATGTCGCCAGGACGGTTCATCCTTCGCTGCGGCACCGGGTGCTGCTCAATTTCGAAGGCCAGGCCGAAGGCATCCAGCCGGACGACATCCTGACCGACGTCCTGAAGAACACTCCCAGAACCCTGGAGCAGAAACTGATCGCGTGAGTCCCATGGGTCCCATTTGTCCCATAGGTCCTATCCTGCTGATCGAAAGCAAATGCCAACGACAAGACCAACACCCCGAAAGCTGAGCGAACTGCTCGACCCGAAGTTCATGGCGAGGCTCGACTCGCTCGACCTGCTCAGCCGCAAGATTCTGCAAGGCAAATTGCAGGGCGAGCGTCGCTCCAAGCGTCGCGGGCGCAGCGTGGAGTTCGCGGACCACCGTCCCTATGTGGTCGGAGACGACCTTCGCTTCGTCGACTGGAATGTTTACGGCCGCCTGGAGCAACTCTTTCTGAAGCTGTTCCTCGAAGAGCAGGACCTGACGGTGCACCTTCTCGTGGACGCCAGCGCCTCGATGGGCGTGGGCGAGCCGGCCAAGGGCTTGTTCGCCAAGAGACTGGCCGCCGCGCTCGGCTATGTCAGTCTCGCGAACAACAGCCGCCTGACGATCAGCCTCTTTGGCGACGGCATTCGCGCTCAGTTGCCCAACATGCGGGGCCGCAACTACCTGCCGCAGATGGCCGAGATGCTGTTGGCTACCGATTGCGACGGGCTCTCGGATTTCGAGAAGGCGTGTCGGGACGTGGAGACCGGCCGCATCGGGTCCGGCGTGACGATCGTCATCTCCGATTTCTTCTTCAAGCGGGGATATGAGAGCGCCCTGCGACGGCTGATCGGCGCCCGATACGATCTCTACGTCATCCAGATTTTGTCGCCGCAGGAGATTTCGCCCGAATTGGCGGGCGACCTGAAACTGCTGGACATCGAGGACGCCGACGCGGCCGAGATCACCGTGAGCTCGGCCCTGATCAAGTACTACAAACGCAATCTGGCGGCCTATTGCGACGAACTGCGGAACTTCTGCACGAATCGCGGCGCGGTCTACGTGCAGGCGAACTCCGCGGATTCCGTCGAGACGCTGGTCTTGAACTATCTGCGGCGCATTCAGTTGCTGCGATAGAGGTGCTATGGAATTCTTGACGCCAATGATCGGGCTCTACGCTGCGGCGGCCGCGGTGCCGATGCTGCTGTTGCTCTACTTCCTCAAGCTCAAGCGGAGGGAGATGCTCGTCTCCAGCACGCTGCTCTGGAAGCGGGCGGTCCAGGATCTCCAGGTGAACGCGCCGTTCCAGAAGCTGCGACGGAACCTGCTCCTGCTGCTCCAACTGCTCGCGCTGGCGGCCATTCTGCTGGCGTTGACCGGGCCGGTGCTGGCGCTGCGGCGTGGGCCGGGACAGCGATATGTGCTGCTGATCGACCGTTCGGCCAGCATGAACGCCACCGACGTGAAGCCCACAAGGCTGGACGCCGCCAAGAAGCAGGCGAAGGCTTTTGTCGAATCGATGCGGGGCGGCTCGGCCCTCTCCTGGCGCGATCAGTCCGATCACGCGATGGTGATCGCCTTCGATCAGCGCGCGGGCGTCGTGTGCAGTTTCACATCGGACAAGCGCCAGCTCATGACTCGCATCGACGCGATCGAGCCGGGCGACGGAGGCTCCCGACTGGGCGAAGCCGTGACGGTGGCGAGGGCCTTTGCACAATCGACCGGCGCCGAAGCCGCCGGCGGGACCGCTGGGAAATCCGCACAACTGATCTTGTTCAGCGACGGGCGGATCGCCGATTTGGATGGCGTTGTGGTGGCCGCCGACGAACTGGTCTTTCATCGAATCGGTGATGCGGGAGACAACGTTGGCATCACGGCGATGAACGCCAGACGGTCGTACGAGCGTCCGGAGGAGGTCGAGGTCTTCGCCGCGATCGAGAACTTCGGGTCCGAGCCGGTCTCACGCGACGTGCAGTTGTCCATCAGCGGCAACGTACACGCGGTGCGCTCCGTCACGGTGCCGGCCTGTGAGAAGGAAACCGAGGACAGGCCGTTTCGGCCCGGGCAGACGGCCCTGAACTGGTCCCTGTCGCACGGAGAGGCCGGTGTGCTCGAAGTACGTCAGTTGGGGGCTGACGCGCTGGCATGTGACGACGCGGCGTGGAGCGTCCTGGACCCGCCAAGGCAGTTGTCCGTTCTACTGGTCACGCAGGGCAATCCCGTCCTGGAATCGGCCCTCAAGGCCTGCCCGATCTCAACGCTCGATCCCTGTACGCCCGCGGGGTTCGACGCTTTGGACCCGGCCGCTTTCGCGGCCCGCCAGCAATACGACGTGGTCGTGCTCGACAACCACGTCCCGGCCCATCTGCCCCCGTGCAGGTATCTGATCTTCGGATCTCCGCCGGCCGGGATCGACGTCAATTCTCCGCGGGAACTGGAGAACCAGCTTGTCGTCGACTGGCGGGTCCAGCATCCGGTCCTGCAGTACGTGAATCTGACGAACCTCTTCGCGACCAGGAGCCATCGTCTGGAGTTGCCGCGGGACGCGGAGGTGCTGGCCGAGTTCAACGAATCGCCGGCCGTGGCGCTGCTGCATCGTCGCGGCGGAACGTTCCTTCTGGTCGGCTTCGACGTCCTGCAGAGCAACTGGCCTTTTGAGCCGAGCTTCGTTTTGTTCTGCTACAACGCTCTGAGCTATCTCGGAGCCCAGGCGGGCGGCCAGCATCAGCGCGAGCGTGCCGTCGGAGAGCCGATCACCGTGGAGAACGTCTCCGGCGGCGCGGTTGTCACCGTGATCTGCCCCGGCGGAGCCCGGGTCGATGTGAAAGCGGATCCCGGCGGTGTGGTCCGTTTCCCCGGGACGCATCGCGTGGGCGTCTACGCCGTGGAGACGGCGGGCCAACCCCGGCAGTTCTATGCAGTGAACCTGTGGGAACCCCAGGAGAGTCGGATCGAGCCGCGGAATCAGATCGAGCTTTCGGGGGTGACGGTCGCCGCCCAGGAGCAAGGTGTGCAGCGGGCCAACGTGCCTTTGTGGCCTTTGCTAACGCTGGCGGCTCTGGCGTTCGTCTGTATCGAGTGGCTGGCGTATAATCTGAAGATGCGGATTTGAGGCATGATGCGCGAGCAAAGCGGGAGTCTACAGATGGTTAGAATCGTGATCGCGATCCTGTGCGTGCTGGCGTGGGCGAGTTGCCTGCACGCAGCGAAGGATACCGAGTTCGACCCAACCTTCGAATGCGGATGGGACGGCTACTATCGACCGATGGAGTGGACCCCGGTCGAGGTCGGCATCACCAGCGACCTGAAAGAGCCGTTCGCAGGGGTCTTCACATTGGGGGCCCGTCAGGATGGGCTCAACACCATGAACATTTCGCAGCCCTTCGTTCTCATGCCCGGCGTCTCCCATTCGATTTCGCTGGTGACGAAATTCGCGTTCGGGGCCGCCGAATGCGAGATGCTGATTCGCGACGACCGCGGCCGGGTTCGTGAGCGGCACACTCGGACCATGTGGGATTTCTCGCCTCAGAATCGACTGCTTCGCGCGGTACACGATCAAGACATGCTCATCGGGTTGATCGGTCCTGGCCACTTCGGCCTGCTGCGCCTCCCGAAGGAGACCGTGTGCACGTCCGGCCGGGGGCAGGGCCTGGTCTATGTTGGCTCCATGCGTTTGCAGGCGACGCCGTGGGATTGGACGGGCTTCGTGAGCCTGGATCTGCTGGTGCTCTGCGATCCGGATTGGTCGCTGTTCAAGCCGCAACAGGTCCGAGCGATCTGCGACTGGATCTCCAATGGCGGCTGTGCGCTGCTGATTCTCGGGCGCCATCCACTGCCGCAGGATAGTCCGCTCAAGGCTGCGATCCCCTGGCAGATCGGTGAACCCCGGCAGGTGCAGATCCCATCGGAGACGATGCAGAATTGGGGGCTGGACTCTCCGCAGACGCAGACCGTCACCGGTTGGGCTCTGACGCCCAAGCCGGACGCCCCCATCGCCGGTCGGATCAAGCAGGGGACGGAGTCTCTCTTCGGAACAGGCCGGATCGGGTTCGGGCGCATTGCAGTGCTGGCCTTCGAACCCAGCCAGCTCAATGACTCGCACGCGCCGCGGGCGGCGGCGTTCTGGACGAGACTGATCGCCGATTGTCTTGGCGGGGGCTCCAACCTCGTCGGAGATGCCACGGGATCGCAGACGCAGACCATGATGGCCGAGGCCGGACGGGGACGCAGCATCATGTTGGCGCCTCTGGCCGATCCGCCATCTGGCGAGGTCTCTCGATCCAATCCCGGTCCTTACGACAACAGGCATCGAATCGGCGTCGCCCAGAGCGCGGCCAATCGGGTGATGAACTATCTGTTCGAATTGCGGCAGATGCAGCCTCTGAGCATCTGGTGGGTGATCCTGACGCTGACGGCGCTGGCGGTGCTGTTGGGGCCGTTCGATTACTGGATTCTCAAGCGACTGGACAAGCAGCCCTACACATGGCTGACGAGCACCGCCTGGATTGCGGTTTTCACCGTCGGCGCATACTATGGGGTGCAGTGGCTTCGCGCCGGCTCGATGGAGCTTCGCGCCGTCACCGTCCTGGACGGCATCGCCGACAGCAACTGCGCATGGGCGACCTGCTATGCGGGTGTGTTCGCCCCTCGCAGCGACGAGTACCATCTCGAAGGGCTGACGCCGAACCAGTGGTGGTCGGGCATCGCGCCGATGCAGGAGGAGATCTGGGCCCAGCAGCGAGAAGTGGGCGTACGCCAGATCTACTGCCGCCAGGCCGATGGCGGCAATCTCCCCACGTCGCTGCCGATCAGCATCTGGACGGTGCAGTCCCTGCTGTGCGAGTGGACGCCGAAGGGGATGCCGTTCTCCGCGACCATCACTCGCAAAGAAGGCGACATGACCATCGAGGTCGCCAACGCCTCGGGAAGCGACATTCGGATGGGATGCGTTCTGTTCGGAGAGAGCTGCGCCGATCTGGGATCGGTTCCGGCCCATACGACGAAGCAGTTCGCCCTTCGGACTCGGCCGTTCCGGCTGTGGTCGAGGCAGCCGGTGGCCGACTCGAACCGGCGGGCGCCGAACATGTGGCCCGAGGTTCCACTGCCGCGAATGCCCAGCGTGTTTCACGGCATCGCGGACAACGTCTTCTTCGCCCAGGGGTGCCTGGATCGCACCCTGGGCATGTACTCGTGCCTCGACTCCGAGACCGCGGTGGTCTGCGTGACGTTCGAGAAGGCCCCGGCGCCGTTCGCCATCAAAGGGCGGCAGTACGACGTGAACCACATCCAGTACGCCAGACAGCTCGTGAAGGTCAATGGAGGGATGGACCATGATTGAGACCAAGAAACTTACCAAGAACTTCGGGAACCTCGTGGCGGTGAGCGATCTCGACCTGTACGTCGGGGCCGGGGACATCTTCGGCTTCATCGGGCCCAACGGCGCCGGAAAGACCACGACCATGCGCATCCTGGTGACGCTGCTGGAGCCCACCAGCGGCACCGCGTTTATCGACGGCCTGGACGTGTCGAAGAAGGGCAAGGACGTCCGTCGGCGGGTGGGGTACATGCCGGACTTCATGGGGGTGTACGACGATCTCAAGGTGTTCGAATACCTCGAGTTCTTCGCCGCCGCGTTCGGCATCGAGTACAAGAAACGCAAGGCGATCGTCGACGGCGTGCTGGAGCTGACCGACCTGGTCTCCAAGCGGGCCGCGCCGGTCGACAGCCTGTCTCGCGGCATGCAGCAGCGACTGGGGCTGGCCCGCGTGCTGATCCACGACCCGAAGGTCCTGGTCCTCGATGAGCCCGCCAGCGGCCTGGACCCGCGGGCGCGGATCGAAATGCGCGAGCTGCTCCGCGAGCTCAAGCGGATGGGCAAGACGATCATGATCTCCAGCCACATCCTCAGCGAGCTGGAGGAGATCTGCGACCGCATCGGGATCATCGAGCACGGGCAGTTCGTCTTCAGCGGGACCATCGAGGAGATCCGTCCCCGGCTGGGCATCCAGAGCAAGGTCCGGGTCAAAGTGGTCGGCGATCCGGCGCGGGCGATGGAACTGCTTTCGGCTCTGCCGCAGGTGCAGATGGTCGAGCCGGTGAACGACCATCTCTCCGTCACCTTCTGCGAAGGCCAGGACGCCGACGGGATCATCGCCCGAACGCTCGTCAACGCCGGCGTGGACCTGGTCTACCTGCACCCCGAGCAGCTCAAGCTCGACGATGCGTTCCTGCAATTGACCAAGGGGATCGTGCATTGAGACGTGAAGCGTGCTGCGTGAAGCGTGAAGCGGGGATGGTTGAGGATTCGGGACTGCCATGAACGCGACACTTGCAGACAGTCTGTTGCAGTGCCTGAGCCCATTGCGGCTGGCCGGACCTGTTCTCGACAAGGAGCTTCGCGTCGCCAGTCGGCGGCGCAGGCTCTACGTCCTTCGCTTTGCCTATGTGGTCGCTCTCGTGCTGGTCGTGCTGCAACTGTGGTCCTCGCTGCTGCGTTCGAGCGGGGGGGGACAAGGGACTCTTCAGGTGTCTCGTCTGGCTGAGATGGGCAAGGGCATCGTGGCCATGGTGGTCTGGTTCCAGTTCATTACGGGCCAGATCCTGGCCGTCGTGCTGCTCCGCGATGCCATCGGTTCTGAGATTCGCCAGAGGACGCTGGATGTGCTGCTGCTGACGCCGGTCGGTGAGTTCCAACTCGTGATCGGCAAACTCGCGAGCAATCTGTTGCAGGCGGTGTTCATGCTGGCGATTAGCCTGCCGATGCTGGCTGTGGCTCGCGTTTTCGGTGGCGTGCCCTGGGACTATGTGGTCGCCGGTCTGTGCATTACGCTGTCGGCGGGGGTCTTCGCCGGGTCCCTGTGCCTGTGGTCCTCGATCTCCAGCCGCCATCCATATCAGGTGGTTCTGACGGTGGGGCTCTGGTACCTGGTCATCTGGGGGCTGCTGCCGATGGTCCTGATGACGCTGTCCGCGGCCTGGTACGGGGACATACAGGTCGTGAAGTTTGTGGCGAGCATCACGAATCCGCTGATTGCCCTGGGCGCACTGACGCAGTCGATGGCTGTCGGGTACGGCTGGCACGTGAGGGGCTTTTGGCTGGGGCACTGCCTGATCCTGCTGGCTATGGCGGCGGTACTGCTGGCATGGTCCGTCCGCCGGGTTCGGACCATCGCCCTGTGCGTGATCCCGTTGCGAGTGGACGAGGTGCCCGAAAGGGCATCGTCGTCTGCAAAGAAACCGCGAAGACAAGATGCGATCCGGCCCATAAACGGGTCCCCGATTGTCTGGAGGGAACGCTGCATCCCTCTGCTCAGAATGTCTCACCGGAGCGCATTGGTGGTGGCGGCAGTACTGACGGTCGCTTTGGTTCTTGGCGTTGTTCTGATGTCAGTCTCCCGCAAAGTGGGGGCTTTCGTAGTGGCCGTCCCTCTTGTCCAGCCTCTCCAACTGATCTTCATGACTAGCTTGGCCGCGGGGGCGGCGGGGACGATCACCAGGGAGAGAGAAGCGCGCACTTTGCCGATTCTGCTGGCGACACCGCTGGAGGACGGCGAAATCATCAAGGGCAAGGCGATCGGCGTGTTCCGCCGGAATCTGCCGCTGCTGATGCCCTTGCTTGTTCTTTATCCGCTCATGTTCCTCGTGGGGCCCCTAGAGCCCAAAACCCTCCTCCGAGTGGCCGGGTGGGCGGCGATGTCGTGCTGTAATCTTGCGAGCACCACGGTGCTCCTTCTGGGCGTTGGCCTATATTTCAGCACCCGGCTTAAGAGGACCACCGCGGCCATAGTCGCCACGTTCGCGGTATGGTTCGCTCCCAAGTTTCTGTTCAGCGGGTTTCCAAGTCCGCTATTGCCCCTGTCTGCAGGGATGATGGGGGTGATGACCAATCGGAATGTCAGCTCTGTGACCTGGGGAATCTTGCTGACCGAAGTTGCTCCATCTGTGGTCCAGGCGGGCATTGGCCTGCTGGTCATGCGATTGGCAGCCCGGCGGGTTCGGCGCGAGATCTTCTAAGGACTCGTAAGAGAATAGATTCGGAAAGCATTCACGTTTGACGGTGGGCCATGCCGATAGAAAAGGCATGGAACGAAAATGGCTGCAAATTCGTGTTTTGCCGGTCGGCG
>Ga0228535_1000403_pt1 | contig 126790 bp, 81 predicted proteins | sample SJ1metagenome_FD_168457 | JGI IMG/M metagenome (GOLD analysis project Ga0228535, IMG submission 168457) | Enriched culture of PCE-dechlorinating microbial communities from Ithaca, New York, USA - SJ1 | ecosystem: Engineered > Modeled > Simulated communities (microbial... > Unclassified | place...
TCAAGATATCCAACGCCCAGATGAGAGCAATCCGGCTTCAGCGACACGAGGTCTGCCCAGACTGGAACTACACGATTGATCCCAATACCTCATAACATCCGAATCTTTTTCTTTACGAGTCCTAAGGGGAGACGATGGCTTTGGCGTTGCTTAAATCGTTCGCTGTCGGCTGCTGGCCGAAGCCACTGTTCGACAAGGAACTGCGGGTGGCCAGCCGGCGGCGGCGCGGCTACGCTCTGCGGTGCGCGTACGTCCTGTTCCTGATGGTCTTCATCGCGGCGATCTGGATCCCCACTGTGAAAGTCCGTTCGGGCGTGACATCCCGCGCCCAGATGGAGACCGCGGCCAAGACGATCACGATGGGCATCGTGTGGTTCCAGTTCTTCGCAGCCCAGTTGGTGGCCATCGCCATGCTGAGCACCGCGATCAGCGACGAGGTGTACAGCCGGACGCTGGCCGCGCTCCTGACGACCCCCTTGAGCGACCGGCAGGTCGTGCTCAACAAGTTCAGCAGTCGGCTGGTGCAGGTGCTTCTCCTCGTGGCGACGAGCCTGCCCTTGCTGGCGGTCGTTCGCGTGCTCGGCGGCATTCCCTGGGATTTCCTGGTCATCAGCTTGTGCCTGACCGCGGCCACCGTGGTCTGCGCAGGTTCGGTCAGTCTGCTGTTGTCCGTGCTTTGCCGGCGGTCGTATCTGGTCGTGATCGTCAGCGTTCTGACGATCGCATTTGTTTTCGTGATTGTTCCGTTCATCTTGGGTGGGCTGTGTCGCGGCGCGCTCTCGCAGCGTGCATTCCTCGCGACAACCCTGTTCTGGAATCCGCTCTTTCTGCTCTACCGTTTCACGGATTACACGATCTCGCCGCGGCAGTTGTTCGTCTCTTTGACGCAGGTCATTTCTTGTTGTGCGATCCTGTTGTCTATGTCGATGGTTCTCCTGGCCTGCTCGACCCGGCTGGTGCGGTCGGTTGCCCTTCAGCGGGCGATGGGAGAGCCGACGCTCTTGCACAGACTGCGGCGCAGACGACTCGAGGAGACGCCTGCCACGGAGAGATCTTCTCGGAATCGGCGTCTGGAGATCCGACGCGTGGTCGGCCCGCCGATGATCTGGAAGGAAATGACCTGCACGCTGTCCCGGCGGGAACGGCTCGCGATGACCATCGTCCTGGGCATCGAGGGGCTCCTGATCGTGGTCGCCTACTCGTTCACCGCTTTGATGGCGTTCCTCGATTACGAGGCGGCGCACATCATGTACCTCTGGGCCTTCCTCGGTCTGGCGATACTCTTCACCATCACCTCTTCCGCGACGGTGATGAGCGTGGAACGGGAATCGCGGACCTGGCCCGTGCTGCTGATGACGCCGTTGACGGACCGTGAGATCCTGATCGGCAAGTTCGTGGGCGTCTTGCGCCGTTGCGGGCCGATCTGGCTGTCGCTGCTCGCCTACGTCGCGGCGTTTACTTGGGCGAGGTGTTTCCATCCCATGGCGATCGTGCACACGCTGCTGATCTCGCTGACATTCCTTGCGTTCCTGTCGGCGACCGGCTTCTATCTCGGCACGCGGTTTCATCGCACGGGCGAAGCGGTCACGGCCAACCTGGTGCTGGCGGGGGCCCTGTGGGTCGTGCCTCCGATTCTAGGGGTGTTGGTCGAAGGCGTTCTGAGCGGGCGCTGGAACGAGGCGGCCTCGGTGGCTTTCGCGATGGTTCCCTTCGGGCAGGCTCTGGCCATGGTGATGACGACGCTCGATGGCTGCGTCACGGACGTGTGGTGGTTTGGATACCGCCTGAACGCTTCCGAGATTGCGGTGCTGATGCTGGCGTCCATGGCGGGGTACGCGCTGGCGTCGCTCGGTTTCGCCTGGCGGGCGGTGCGCGGGTTCCGGCGAAGGGTGCTCGATTGACGTTGCCCACGCGGCGGGAGACGACGAATGACAGCTCAGATCGAAAGGATAACGCCGATGGCTCTGGATCCGACGTGGCTGGCGGGGCCCATCTTCGACAAGGAACTGCGGGTCTCGAGCCGGCGGCGCAGGAACTACTCGCTGCGATTCTTCTACATCGCGATCCTCGCGTTCTTCGTGGTCGTGGTCTGGATGAGCCGGGTGGACGTCCAAGGCAATGCGACCGTCCAGCAATCCCGCATGGCCGAGGCGGGCAAGGCGATCGTGCGGACGGTGGTGCTGTTCCAGTTCGTGGCCACCCAGATTCTGGCGGTGGTCTTGCTGTGCAACGCGATCAGCGACGAGATCTATCACCGCACACTGGGCCTCCTGATGACCACGCCGATCAACAGCTTTCAGATCGTGATGGGCAAGCTGCTGAGCCGCCTGCTGCAACTGGTCCAGTTGCTGGCGATCACGTTTCCGATCCTGGCGATCGTCCGCGTCCTGGGCGGCGTTTCGTGGGGGTACTTGCTGTCGAGTCTCTGCATCACGCTCACGGCGGCGATCTTCGCGGGCTCGGTGAGTCTGCTGCTGTCGATCAACAATCGACGTTCCTACGTGGTGATCTTGCAGACTCTGTTCCTGTTGGCCAGCTTCTACTTCATTGTGCCCATGGTCATCGGGGCCTTGTGGGGAAGAGGGATGACAGGCGTGTCCGTGAGTTCCTTTGCGCTCAAGGGGATCCCTCTGGCTGCGGTGCTCTTCCACCTCAATCCGGTCGCGGGCATTTCGATCACCACGACGAACATGCTCTCGCCCATCGGCCTGCCGGCGCCGTACTTTTGGCCTCTTCAGTGCGCGGTGATCCTGGGCCTGGCGGTCCTGGTTCTGACTGTCGCCACGGCGGTAGTGCGGAAGGTCGCGTTGCGACAGGCCACCGGACAGCTCGAACCATGGTCCAAGCCCCGTCGGGCAAGACGCAAAGGGATCGCTGCCGACGGCGTTCACACGCAAGACAGTCCGCAGGGCGCCATCAAGCGGGTCCTGGGGCCGCCGGTCATCTGGCGGGAGTTGCGGGCGCCCTTCATTCAGGGCGTGGACAACCGCAACAACTACATCGGCCTGGCGATCACCATCGGAACGCTGCTATTCACCTACCTGAGTTGGGCCCGCGCCAAGTTCCTCGACGAAAGTTTCGTGCACACGTCCTACGTGATGCTCTTCGGCTTCCTGGGCACCGTCGTCAACGTGGTCTTTGCGACCACGAGGATCACGTCGGAGAAAGAGTCGCAATCCTGGCTGCTCCTTCTGGCGACGCCCTTGAGCAACACGGAGATCCTGCTGGGCAAAGCGGTCTCCGCGGTCCGGCGGTGCGTGCCTCTCTGGGGACTGCTGGCCGGACACGTGATCTTATTCATTCTGGTCGGGTACATCCATTGGGTTTCCGTGGTTCACTTGGCCATGGTGGTCGCTTGGGTTACGTGCTTCGTCACCGGCTCGGGTCTATACTTTGGCACTCGTTTCAAGCGGACGACCTCGGCCGTCGTGGCGGGTTTCGCGTTGATCCTGGGACTCTGGGCAGTCGGCCCGATTCTGGCCGGACTGATGTCGGCTGCTATGCCGCAGAGCCGTTTGCCGGGGTTGTACCTGTGGACCCATCCCGCGGTGCAGGCACACGTTATCATGGAAGCCACGGGAGGCCAGCAAAACGCAGACCTTCCATGGCACAAAGTGTACTACGACAGCGCGCACCTTGTCTATCATCCGGAGCAGGCGTCTCTCTATTTCGGCCGAACCACGCAGATACTGGCCCTCGTCTCGGCCCTGTACATTTTGGCCGGGGTGTTTTTCTTCCTGCGGGCGAAACGCCGTTTGCGGCACAATGTCTTCGTGTGACGCAAGGCTTGTTCCGAAAACGCAGAGGCGGGAACCGGACGGACCCCAGGGCCCGCGGATTCCCGCCTCTGTTGCAGTCATCGAATGATGAGTCTCGGCCGGCTTACTGATCCTTCATCCAGACCGAGGAGTTGAGTCCACGTCGCGGCCGGTTACGGGGGCTGCCATCCGTGTTCGCCGGGTTCTCCGGCGGGGCGATCCTATTGTCGCGGGCGTAGTAGGGGATCGCGGTCAAGGGCGAGCCGTCGGCCCAGGAGCCTTTGATGACGGTCAGGCCGCCCAGGAGGTCGCCCTTCCACTCGGTGGTCAGCGGGGCGTTGGGCGGGAGGACCTTGCCCAGTTCCTGGTCGGCGGCTTCGACGCAGTAGATCAGGGGACCATATCTCAGGGCAACCTGTCCCTTTGTGGCCGCGATTTTGTCGCTGCCCTTGACCCGCTGGATCGTCATGGGAAGCACAAGCTCGATCTTGTCGCCCGCTTTCCACTTGCGATCGATCACGGCGTAGCCTTTTTCGATCTTGGGCTTGATCTTCTTGCCGTTGACCGCCAGGGAGGTGATTCCGTTGGAGGCCGGCGTGCTGCTGTAGAGATCGCTGACGCTGCGATCGGGCACGCGGACGCGGATCTTGAACTTGGCGGTCTTGGCGGGGTTGACGGTGATCGCGACGTCGCCGCTCCAGGGGTAGTCGGTTTTCTGGACCATCTGGACGTCGGTGCCTGCCACCTTCTCTACGTTGACCGTACTGCCGATGAACAGGTTCACGCAGAGCCCGTCGTCGCTCTTGACGTAGGTCCAGGTGGGAACCATCAGCAGCGTGCGCGGAATGTTGCCCACGCAGCAGGGGCAGTTGTGCCAGGGATACCGCGGGCCTCGAGAATCCAGCGGATTCTGATAGTAGAAGTTCTTCGCCTCCAGATCGACCGAGCCCAGCAGGGCGTTGTACATCGACTCCTCGTAGAGGTCCGCGTACTTGGCGTCGTGGTAGGCGATGTTCATCTTGTGCTGGAAGAAGATCAGGCCGCAGGTGGAGCACGATTCGCAGTAGGCGTCGTGCCGGAGGGAATAGTCGGGTCCGAAGCCTTCGGAGGTCTCGCCGCTGCCGATGCCGCCGGTGACGTAGTACTTCCGGTTGACCATGCTCTCGTAGAGGCTCATCACGGCGCTCTGGTAATCCGGATCGTGCGTCTCGGCCGCGACGTCCGACATGGCCGAGTAGCTGTAGGCGGCGCGGACCGCGTGGCCCACCGCTTCGTACTGCTGTTGCACCGGTACGTGGCTCTGGTCGTACTCGCTGCCGTCCTTTCGGCAGTCGAGGAGGAACTTGGCGAGCTGGATGTAGCTGTCGCCGTGGCTCTTGGGACCTTCCATGTCGTTCACGAACCGCCCGAAGCGAACGAGCGCCTGCTCCATTTCCTGGTGGCCGTCGTACCAGTCCTTCTTGCCGGGCCCGATGTTGGCCACCCAGCAGTCGCAGAGCTTCTTGGCGGCGTCGTAGAGGCGTTTGTCGGCGCCGTTGGTCAGCGTGTAATGATTGATCGCCGACTCGATGAAGTACCCTGCGACATAACCCTCATGCTCGCTTCGCAGGCGGGCGCTCCACCGTTCGGGCGCGTTCCGTTCGCCTCGCGTGCCCAGCGTGTAGCGGGTCTGGAGGTAGCCATCGGGCTCCTGGGCGGCCAGGATCTTGGGAATCCAGTCTTCCAGGGTCGCCTTCATGCTCTCCTGGGCCTTGATGATCTCGGGGTCGCCTTGCGGATCGACCATCAGCGCGATGCAGATCGACTCGACCGTCTGATGGACCCAGGCGTTTGAGAATGAGTACCCGATGTGGGGTTTGGCGGGCTCGCCTCGGAGCTTCTTGGCGGCTTCGATGAAGTTGTTCATGCCGCCCTCGCGAAGGTTCGGGTCGTTGTTCTTCTCGATGCAGTGCGGAATCCAGTTGACGATCAGGGCTTTGGCCCTGTGGTTCCACAGCGGGTTGTCGATCGTGTACTTCTTCGTGTAGACCACGTCAAGCCGGTCTTTGGGAGGCGCCGCAAACGCCTTGACCGCCACCGTGGACGATGCAGACAGCGGGGCCTTGCCGGCGGTCAGTTTCAGGACATACTCGCCTGGGGCCGAGAAGATCGCGGTGGTCACCGGAGAGTCGGCCTTCTCGAAGGCGACCTTGCCTGGGCCGGACTGCTTGGTCCAGGAGACAGGCACGGGAACGCGGGTCTTGAGGGTCTTGACCTCGCCGGTCAGGTAGGTTTTGCCGCCGACCACGACCGAGCGATCGATGTCTGCGGTCACCATGGGCGGAAACTCGGGCGATTTGCCCGAGTCGTAGACATTCCACTCCAGGATGCCGGTGGAGAACTCGCCGTCGGAGTCGATCTCCAGCTTGAGCTTGGACGTGGTGACCTCGTCGAAGGTCGTGGTGTTGTACTGATTCTCGGCGACGCCCAGGCCGGAGGCGTTCTTGACCGGGACGAAGGCGTTTCCGTCCCAGTACAGGAGCCGGCTGGCCTTGGGAGCGTGCACGCCGCGGCCGTCGGCCCACCAGTAGACGTCGATCTTTGCGGTGCTGATCGATTGGCTCCACTCGTATTGGACCCACTGGGTGCCTCGCATGGGCCAGTTGCCGTACGAGGCAGGGCGATTGTAGCGCGAACTGCGAGGCTCGACGCCGTCATTGAGCGCGCTGTTCCTCGTGTCGCCGGAGACATACGAACTGGTGGGTGTCGCCACGGCGGCGAGATTCACGCCCGATTGATCGGTCTGTGCGAAGGCTATGCCGCACAGTCCCGCGACGACAATGAATATCAGCGAAATCGTGCGATAGAGCAGGTGGTGTCTTTTCACGGCTTGTTTCCTTTCGATATAGGGTGATAATCCTCGATAAGACCTGCAAGAACCGGTCGCAGCTTACGCCGAACGCGCGGGTCTGTCCACGAGAAACGGGTTCTTCGGCCCCTGTGCGACGCAAAATGGCGACTTTTGTGAATGTCGGTTGTTGCACTGGTCCGGGGACGCTTGAACCGCCGCCTTTCGGACAGGGTTCAATCGACTATCTTGATCCTTGCATAGCTGATGGTTGACGCCAATCCCTGGCGAACGCCGAGCAGTTCCAGCGTCTGAGAAGGGGGCGAGCCCGCCCGTACCGTGGCGGTGTAGAACTCCGTGAAGGGTTTAGTCAATGGGACGCGAGTCGCATCGGTCGCAGAACCGTCGGCGAGGATTTCCAGGACGCGGTTCTCGGAGACGGCGCGGCCGCTCGCGTCGGCGCCCTGAACGTAGTAGAAGACGAACAGGCGATTGTCCGGCGTGATCTGGAATCGTCCACGGCCAGGCCGCTCATTGGACTTGGCCTCCTCGGCTGCCAACAGAGTGCGACGCGAGAGGACTCTCCCCTTGCGGATCACGGCGTGGTTCAGCGAATGGCTTTGTTTCTCCTGGGGAAAGAACTTCTCCCGCAGGCGTTCGTCCAGGGCCCGTTCCGTCCAAAGGACGTGTACGTCGCCGTTCGGCGCGAGCCAGAGGTCTCCCGGCGTGATCCAGCCGCCGGTTCTCTCCCGACTGGCGACTTCCACCCAGGGCTCGAACTTCCCGGTTCGGATGTCCGGCGACCAGGTATAGAACAGGCGACGGAAGTCGTAATCCCACTCCTGGCCTGTGAGCTGTTTCTTGAAGGCCCGCCAAGTGAGGTTCGGCTCGACGATGTCGCTGACGCCGCAGAAGTGAACCTGGCGGTCTTTCAGAGCCACGTTGGGATAGCACACGCGGATCGGCTGGGGCTTGGCGTATTCCGCCCCCCAAGGCCAGGGCAGTTGCCCCTGCACGTTCCACCGACCGTCACGGTCGAGGAAGGTCCACTCCGCATGGGTATAGCCCACGTTTTGAAACAGGATCAACTCGTGACTGACGCCGTCGGCCGCGAGACTTCGGTAGGAGTGCTCGGAGAACTTCGGTTCGCCGGACCAGGCGGGCAGGATCGTTTCGATCGGCTTGGTGGGATCTTGCGGAGAGAACCGCAGAATCTCCGGCCTCGCGGGTCCGGCGTAGGCGTTCGGGTCCTTGTTCAGCGTGGGATTGGCGGAGAGAAGGAGCCGTCCATCGGAGAAGCCGGCCAGGGGACAGGGCTCGCGAGTTCGGCCGGACGGATCGACGTATGCCTTTTCCCATCCGCGCAGTCCTCGGCGAAACAGCATCCAGCGACAGTTGTTGAGCGGCTTCGCTCCCGGGATGGTCTCTAGGCCGCTGGCGAAGACATCCTCCCCGACGCGGACCAGGCACGTGGACCCATGACACCACATCGGCCCGGCCCCGTTGTTGGCGGACTCGTAGCTGTACACGTCTTCTTCAACTTCGACGATCGGACGAATTGCGGCCTGGACCATCGAAATGCATGCCAGCACGAGCCAGAGAGATACGAGCTTGGTCCTCATGATCGATCCTCACAATTCATTTCGCAGCGGGGGCGTTTCTCACACAGCGGAAGCCATAGATGTCATAGCCGAAGCAGACGTCCACATAGCCGGGGTTCTCGTTGTAGCGGTATCCGCTGCGGCAGTTGTCGCCGCTGAACTTCCACGCACCGCCGCGGACGACTCGGCTCTCGCCTTCTTTCGGCCCCCGCGGGTTCTCCTTGGGCGACTGTGCGTAATACTCGACCCCATAGAAGTCATTGCACCATTGCCAGAGGTTGCCGCAGATGTCGTAGAGCCCCAAGGGATTGGGCTTCTTCTGGCCGACGGGCTGGGGATGCCCGCCGGAGTTCTTCTCGAACCACGCGTAATCGCCCAATTGGGACGGGTTGTCGCCAAAGAAGTACGCGGTCCTGGTCCCGGCCCGGCAGGCGCACTCCCACTCGGCCTCCGTCGGCAGCCTGTAGCCGTCGGCGTCGAAGTCGCACTCCCAGGTGTCCAGGTTGTAGCAGGGCTTCAGACCCTCGGCCAGCGAGCGGGCATTGCAGAACTTCACGGCGTCCGACCATCGCACCTGCTCGACGGGGTTCTTCGGCGACTTCCAACGAGAGGGATTGTCGCCCATGACCTTCAGGTAGTGTTCCTGGGTGACCAGGCATTTGTCCATCAGGAACGGGCTCACGGTCACCTCGTGCAGCGGTGCGTCGGGCTCGTCCTTATCGCCCATGGTAAAGGCGCCGCCGGGGATCAGGACCATTTCCGCCGAGGCCCCGGCCTGCGTCATGGGAGCGCTGGGTTCTTCGTTCGGGGTCTTCTCACAGCCGGCGAGCAGGCCCAGCGCAGCGGAAAGAATCAGCACGATTGTGACGGTCTCTCTCATCATTGCAGACTTCTCTTTCAATAATTGGCCCAAATCTCATAGCCATCGGGATTTCGGAGACACTGCCGGCATCGATTCCGGATCTCCCGTGCGATCTCAACCGCCGCGGGTTGGTCGAGGCAACCGGCGCCCGCCTCCTGGAACAGCTTGCGGATGAGCATGTGGTATTGTGCGACAACGCCGTCCTGCGCGCCGCCCACTCCTCGCCATTGTTTGCCCAGTTCGAGGCAGGCCGGCAGGTTCTTGGCGTCCTTCCTTGCAGTCAACGCGATGGTCTTGCGGGCCAACTCGTCCGCATAGGCCGCGGATTTCATGTTCTCCTTCTCGGCCTCGTAGATCTGCGGTATTCGTTCTGCAATCTGCTCCAGGTTGTCGAGATACGGCTTCAACGCAGGGGACTTGCTTCCCTGTTCACGGAGAAACCTCGATAGATCCTCGGCAAAGGCCCGGTATTCGTCGATCCTCTCCAAGTGTTGTTTGACGAAGTAGATCATGTCGCCGACGGCTTCCTTGATGTATTCCGCCTTTTCGACCTCCTGTCCCGCGTGGAACACGGCCTCGATGGCTTCCGTGCAGCCGCAGGTGCAGGCTCGTCGGATTCCCTCTGCGCCTCGTCGGTGGTGGGTGCGAAGCCTGCGGCCGGGCAGGTCGAGGATCGACTCGCAGGCCTGCCGACCCAGGGTCGCCTTGAGGATCTCCACAGGCGAACTCACCGGAAGCGGCGATCCCTCGCCCTCCAGGAAGTAGGTGAGAGACTCGCCCCTGGGCATCACCTTCTTGCTCAATCGGTAGCAGGCCTTGTCTCCGTCGAACCAGACGGGATAAGCGTACATGCCGGGAACGCCCCGCCAGATCTGGCCTTTGCTCTGGCGGAAGGGGAAACGGGTCTTCACGCCGGCCTCTTCCAACTGCGTGACCCAGCGGGCGGGGAAGGGGCGTTTCCACGGGATCGTCACATCCTTCTCCAGAAAGGATGCGGTCAGCGGTTCCCGGTGCCAGATGCCGGGCGCTTCCAGAAGGGCCATGTAGACGCTCTGCCCGTCGCAATCGAAGTCGATGCACTCGACAAGCTGATTGCCCATCTCCGTCTTGCCACGTCCGAACCGCAGTTGCTGCTTTCCCTCGGGCCAGGTCATTACCAGCAGGCGATTCTCTCTTTTGAGCAAGCCGAGGAAGACGTTCTCAGCCGGAACGGAAAGCCCATCTTTCGACGGATACTTGTCCAGATCGATGATCAGATCGTCGCCAATGAAGTCCGGCGCCACGCCGTATGCGATCTCGCTTTGCAGACGAATCCCCTTCGTATTCGTCCCAGGTCTGATCTCGACGATCTCGGTTCTATCGAACGCCAGGGTTGCCGTCCCTGTATCCCAGATGAATTCGATCGCAGCCTCGTTGCCGGTGTTTCGAAGGATCCTGCATCGACCGCCATTGAAAGGTCCTGGTTTGACCGGCATCACAGAGAACCCCAGAGCGGCGGGACCGGGATCGGACTTCGAGGAAATCACGCATTGCCCTTTCTCCGGCCAGAACACCGCCGTGAAGCGGCCATTCTCGACCACGGCTCTTCCCGCGAAGGTGTACTCCCGCCCATGGAAACCCGGGTCGGAGAACGCCTTGGCCGGATCGGCCTCAAGTGTCAGCAGGTCGGTGGGCACGACCTGCCACCCGTTCCTGTTTCCAGCATCGACCTTCTCGTCAAGACGCGCCTGCGTGTCCCAGACCACGACAGGGGCTGCGGACTGGTTGGCCCGCACTGCCGACAATCCCAAGAGTGTGATAATCAGAGCCGCCCGAACAACGCGGCTGCGGTGGTGTGACTTCATGATCTCTATCCTTACTGTATGCTCTGTTTCTCCGGCGGTTCGAGAGCAACTGGTCCTCGCCAGATGCTGCCGCCAAACGTTGTGACGAACATCCGGTTCGCGTCGGACGGGTCGAACACGATCCGTTGGATATTCGAGAACGGCAGGTCGTCGAACGCCTGCCACGTCCGACCGTCGTCGCGCGAGAGCCACAGTCCCGCGCCGGGGGCTCCCTCGGTGAGCGTCATGTAGATCCAGCGGTCGCGTTTCGGGTGGAAGTACCCGCCGAAGGTCTGCGGTCCCTCGCGACCGATTCGTTGCCAGGTCGTGCCGCCGTCGTCGGTGCGATAGAGACCGCCGGATTGGTCACCTCGGCCCGTGTCGCACACGCCCACGAGGATGACGCTGCTGTTACGCGGGTGGACCGAGAAGTCCTTGGGATACAGGAAGAGCTGTGACGCGTTGACCTTTTCCCATGTTTCGGCCTGGTCCCTGGACCGGTACAGCCCGACCCCTTCGTTCGCGAGGGGCTGCCCGCGCGCGGGGCGCATCGCGCAGATCATCGCGAAGAGCGTCCCGTCCTCGTGGAGAACGACGCGGGAAACCCGCATGTTCTGCGGATGGCCCAGACCGTTCCTCTTGAGCGTCCAGGTCATGCCGTCGTCTGTCGATTTGTAGACACCCTCCATGAAGACCCCGGCGTAGAGGGTACGCGAGTCGGCAGGGCTTCGGGGGTCGAGCACGATGGAAGTCACCGGTCGAGCGGGGAGGCCCTTTGCATCGGCCTGCCACGATGCGCCGAAATCCTGCGAGATGCAGACTCCGCCGGGACCGTTGTGGCCATGGCGTTCGGAGATGATGTTGTCGTTGGGGATGTCGTGCACGTCGGAGAACGCGCCCCACATCCTGCCTGGCCGGTCGGGATCGAAAGCGATCTCATAGCAGGTGTTTCGCCAGGGGGCCCAGTTGCTCTTGTCCCACCAGATCCACGTCTTGCCTGCGTCCAGCGAGCGGGCGAAACCGATGTCCGTGTACGCGATGTAATGGCGGTTGGCTTCGTGCGGATCGATGTAATAGCCCCAGGTTGTGGTGACGACCAGTCCGGTGCAGGCCCACGCGCAGCCCGGCCTGGCCTCCTGGCCGGGGGCGGGATAGGCGTCGCCATTGAACCATGTCCGGCCGCCGTCATGGGTGATGTAGCTCTGGCTCCAGACGAGGATCAGGCGATTGGGATCGCTGTTGCAGATCGCGGCGGCAAAGGGCGCATCGCCTCCCTTGAGAGATTGGCCCGTAGATATCGTGACGTAATTCGGGGCCACGTTGTACTGCTTGAATCGCGGGTCCTGGAAGTACGTGGCCCGCCAGGTGTCGCCTCCATCGTCGCTGCGGTACACTGTTTCATGGTGGGGCGGATGGAAGCCGGTGCTGGTGTTCGTGACGTAGACCGTCAGCGGCCGGGCGTCGGTGGTCAGGATGTGTCGATACTGCGCGATCGGGCCATAAGACCACTGATCCATTTGCGTGGTATCCAGGTTGATGCCCTGGCCCATCGCCCGCTGCCAGGAGTCGCCGCCGTCGAGGGAGCGATAGACCCCGCCCTGCAGGGCGCCGTTCTCCAGCTTGCTGGTCACCGTGCAGTAGAGCCTGTCCTCACCGCCTGCGAAACCGTGGATCTCGTTCCAGGGCAGCCCGTTCGTCTTCGGGGTCCAGGTCCGCCCTTCGTCGTCCGAACGCCAGATGCCCTCGCTCGTGCCTGCGAAGAGCGTGCGGTTGCGGAAGTGAAAGCCGGTTGTTTGTCCACGCGGACCCTGGCAGGCCGTCCAGGTGACGCCTGCGTCCTGCGAGAGATGGCACCGTCCATCGCTTGTTCCCGCGAGCAGGATGGCGGGATCGGATGGATGGATCGATATCGCGCCGGAGAGGGAACGTCGCAGATCTCCGATGGGCGAGAAGGTCCTGCCTCGATCCCGGCTGATCCGAAGCTCGCCGCCGGAGGAGGCGTAGATCACGTTGGCGTCTGTGGGATGAAATGCCGGGCGGCATCGCGTGTCGCTTCGCAGTTGGGCGTGGTGGATCATCCGCCAGTGGCGCCCGCCGTCCTCCGAGATGTACGCGGCGCCCATGTCGCAGTTGAGCATCATGAGGTTCGGGTCCGCCGGCGAGATGGCAGGCGAGAACATCCCGCCTCCGCCGGAAAGGCCCATGGGTTCCCATTGGCCCACAGTCAGTCCCGGCAACAGGAGAGTTGGGAACAGCCACATGCCAAGAAGCTTGATCGGATCGAATGACCGGTGTTTCATGGGTACTTCCTCATGATCCGCAGGTATTCGCGGTCTGCAGAGACTGACGACGGTTCAAGTCCAAACGGGTACTCATCGAGTCGCTCCTTCCCGGTCGACGATCGGTGTCCCTTGGCGGACAAAGAACCAGGGGGTAGTGGACAGGCCGCCCCAGCCGGAGGGATTGTGGTTGGCGATGAAGACTCGCCGGAGCGTTTCATCGTGGGGGACCAGGGCCGTCCAGAGCACACCGGGCGAGTTTCTCCAGCGTTCGTCCGGCGGGCCGCCATCGATGCGCTGGAACCTGGCCCGAGCCACCTGTTGGTTCCACATGAAGTCGCGGTTCGTCGCGATCAGGCGGTCGATGTCGGCCTTGGCGAAGACCAATCCGTGCTCGAAGGCGGTGACGATGGCTTCGACGTCGATTCCGTAGTAGCCGCCGTTGGGGTGGACGCCGATCCAGTGCTTGGGTGAACCGTCGGGCTTGTAGTCCCACGGTCCGGCCGGGTCCCAGTAGTTCCACACGAAGTACTTGCCGTCCTCCCTCGTCTTCATCCGTGATCGCATGAGCTGGAACCACTTCCGGGCTCGCTCGCGGTAGACGGGTTTGCCAATCGCGTCGTGCATCGCGATCAACCACTGGGCGATGTGGTTCTCTTTGTTGGCGGGATTGGAGAACCCCTCCGTCGCCCTCCGGGCATAGCCCTCGGTCCACTGCCCGGTGTTCGGATCGATGCCGAAGCGGGGGACCACCCAGAGCCCGCCTTCCGGAACCTCCCGCCAGCAGCCGCGAGAATCCCATTTCTCGAAAATCCGTTCGGCCAGATCCAGATAAGCCCGGGCCTTCAGAGCATACTTCTCCTGAAGGGTGGGGGTCCTGAGGATCTCGGCGCCCATGAGCACGATCGGACGCAGGAGCATCGCCTCGCCCAGGAGACTGTCCGTATTGAACCGTTCGGCGGCGTCCATCCCTGTCTTCGGCCAGCCAATGAAGCCATCGGGCTCCCGGACCGCCCGCCGGATGCACGACTCCGTCCAGTCGATCAGCATGTCGATCCACCTGGCGTCGCGAGTTGCCATATATCCATAGTAGAACCCGGAGAGGAACGGGCTGACCAGCCATCCCAGTTCCTCGCCCATCTCCCTGTCGCAGTATCGCGAGCGGGTGTCGCCCAGAATGTTCTTCTCCCATCGAGCCAGCCAGTCGGCGGTCGAAGCGGCCCCCTGGGGTTGCGGCTCAGCGGCGTCGGCTTTGAGCCCGCCTATGGCAGGCATGGTCACGGCGACAGTCTTGAGAAAGTCACGACGTTTCATTGTGCGGCAATCCTATCGATACTGGGCCTCGGTGTTGACCGTCGTCGCCAACGGCTGATCGTCCACCGATCCGCCGAGTTCGCCGGCGGAGTTGAATCGCACCCGCCACCTGCCCTCGATGTCGACTCCGTCCGGCGGGGCGAACGTGACCTCGGCCGGTCGGCCTGCCTGCTCGTTGGCGATCTCGAAAACGTGCAGGAAGAGTGTGCGTGCATCCTGGTCGTCGTCGCCCACTTCGATTCGCCAGGGGCAGATCGGCGGTTTGGTCCGCCCTTCGCTCATGTGGTTATACTGTGCCGTGGGCTCCAGCGGATGTCCCCAGGCCTCCTGGCCGGGCCCGCCGCGGGTGACAATCTGGGCTTTCACAGGCAGCAGGGTGTGCAGGAACATCCGGCACCGGCCGCGGGAGAAGACCTCTCTGTCGCCATCGGCCTCGGGCAGGCTCAGCCAGGTCAGGCGGTTGTCCTGGCGTACGGGTTCCGTCGGGACGTGCAGGAAGAAGTGCCGCGAGAACTCGGGGCGGGTTGCCTCCACGCGATCGAACACGACGAAGAATTCGCGCTCGCCCCGCAGATAGAGGAACTGCCGCGTCACCTCGCGGGCTTTGGTCTGGTTGTAGCCCTTCGTGATGTCGGCGGCCGCGTAGGTGTAACGGGAGTTGTGCTCGAAGGCCACGATACGACCGCGTTCCTGGGGCAGATTGCCCTCGTAGACATGTCGCAGGAGCCCGCCGTCATTCTCGTTGTTCTTGTCCCGCCGGAACCTTTCGTTCGGGTCGTAGATCGTCACGATATTGAAGATCAGCGACCCGCCGGCATAGTGGTCGGAATCATTGTGGCCCTGGCCGCCCTGGCGGGAGACGAGGGCCCCTCGCCTGGAGATCAGAAAGTGCCCCTCGTCGTCTCTGGCGTGCCCTGCGAATTGCGGCCCGCAGCCGAAGAAGGCCCAGGTCGCGTTCGGATCGTTCCACGCGCTTCGCATGTACACGTGTCCGGCCCCTGGGAACAGGTAGCCCAAGGGCAGGCGATCGGGCGAGGTCGCCTCAACGGTCGGGTCGTAGCAGGCGACCCGCTGCCATCGCTCCTTCAGCCATTCTCTGCCGCGATCGGAGAACCACTGCGAAAGCCCGTCGCGAAGCATCGGGGCGGCCCGAGCGAACGCGGCGGGGCGGGCCCCGTCTCCGTCGTCGATCCAGGCGGTGCGGTCGTTGTGGGGCATCGTCGTGTAGGCCACCCAGCGGGGCGACTCCACGGGATATCCCCAGGGCTTCGTCTGCGCGAACAGGTCGATGCCTGTGGCGGTCCGCCAGGCGTGAAACGCATACGGGATCACGGTGACGGGACCGTAGCCGCCGTGGCCGTAGGATTCCGACCAGACGCCGCCCATGCGGTTGAATGCGGGAATGCACTCCGTCGGCACTCGCTGATTCCAGGAATCGAGGAAGGTTCGTGCGTCGGCTTCGTGCCTCGTTCCCTCGCTGGCGATGGCCAGGGCGATCAGAAGCTTCTGTGTGATCGAATCCCGGCTGTTCATGATGTTCAGGTGGATGGGACCCCAGGTTTGATTGTATTCCCAGTGGCCCCACTTGAGCAGGATTCTCGGCTCCTCGGTGAAGAATCGAAGCCAGGAGCCCAGCGCGTCCCCAAAGAGGATTCGCTGCTCCTGCGTCATCGCGTCGTAGATCCAGTCGTAGGCGATGGCGTGGTAGCCAAAGTGGCTGCCCTTGCGGTTGGAGATGATCGCGCCGTCGCCCCATTGTTTGATGACGACGTCGGCATAGGGCCGAGCGTCGCGGCCCCGTTGTCGCTCGACGAGGTACGCCAGGCCGCAGTTCATCAGGTCTTCCGGGATCGACCATGCATTGGCGAGGGCTGGGATGCTGCCCCGGCGGACTGCCTCATCGGCTCGCTGCTTGACGACCGCATAGTCCTGGGCCAGCGGCCCGTCGCAGCGTCGGGCCATCTCCTGGACGTCCTCGACGAAAAGCCTCGGATGAGAGGTCTTGATCTGGTAGGCCCCCTGGCCGCTGCAAACGACAGGCCAGATCAGGGACGCCACCAGCGTCCACACGATGACAGAACTTCGGAGGATCATGCTGCCCCACGTATTGCCATACTGCATTCACTTCTGTGGACAATCATCGATCGCCTATCATCGCGGCAGCTTCGTTTCGGTGCAAGTGAAATGAGGGGGCGAACAGCGGTTGATTCCTTGAGAAATCGGGCCTTGCGGACAATCGTTCGCGGGGCTAAGATGGTCCTCGCTACGATTACCCTTATCGGAGACAAGGACATGACCTCTAGATGTCGAACTTGTGCAGGGAACACGCTCCTGGGGACTGTCGCGGGACTTCTCACTGTGATCCTCTGGGCGCCTTCGCTCTCTCCTGCGGCCGAAGCGCCGTCCTGGAAGGCCGGTGTCGCCACCGTGACAATCACGCCGGAGTACTCCATGTGGATGGCGGGGTACGCTGCCCGCAACAAACCCTCCGAAGGCAAGGTGCACGATCTGAACGCCAAGGCCTTGGCTCTGGAAGATGCCGAGGGTACTCGACTGGTGATCGTGACGGCCGACCTGATCGGTTTTCCGCGTGAATTCCGCAATCGACTGGAAAAGGCTGTCGCTGAGCGATGCAAGCTCCCCCCGGCGGGCCTCCTGCTGAACCCCTCGCACACGCACTCGGGCCCCGAACTGAGGGACTGGAGGGCCTCGCAGGGGTGGGACCTGCCGGCCGAGCAGATTGATCTGGGCAGGAAATACTCCGAGACCCTGCTCGGCAAGCTGGTCGAACTCGTAGGGCGTTCCTTGGCCGACCTGAAGCCCGCCCAATTGTCGTATGTGCATGCACGGGCAGGTTTCGCCATGAACCGTCGCTCCCCGACCGGCGGCGGCTACTCGATCGCGCCCAATTCGGACGGTCCCGTCGATCACGATGTCCCCGTGCTCCAGGTGAACGGGGCCGACGGCAGGACTCGGGCGCTGCTGTTCGGGTACGCATGCCACAACACGACGCTGAGCGACTATGAGTTCTGCGGAGACTACGCCGGATTTGCCCAGGAATACGTGGAGCAAGCACACCCCGGGACAACCGCGATGTTCATGATCGGCTGCGGCGCAGACCAGAATCCGACTCCTCGACGCACGATGGAATGGGCCAGGCAACACGGTCGGGCTCTGGCCAACGCGGTGGAGGCGGCTCTGGTCTCCAGACCCCGGCCTGTGCGGGGGCCGTTGCGGGTCGCTCTTGGTGAAGTCACGTTGGAGTTGGCCCAGCCCGACATGGAGAAAGTCAAACAACAGGCGGCCTCCAACGACAAGTACGCCAAACGCCACGCGGAAATGGTGCTTGCGGAGCTGGCGACGAACGGTCGGGTGGACGCCACCTATCCCTATCTCGTCCAGGTCCTTCGGTTCGGCGACGACTTGACGATGATCGCTCTGGCGGGCGAGGTGGTCGTCGATTACTCGCTTCGCCTCAAGGCCGAGTTGGCGGGGACGCCGGTGTGGGTGGCCGGTTACACCAACGACGTATTCGGCTATGTGCCCTCGGAACGAGTCCTGCGAGAGGGCGGCTACGAGGCCGAGGGGGCGATCCTTTACTACGGCACGATGCCCACGCCTTTCCTGCCGTCGGTCGAGGAGCGGATCGTGGCCAAGGTGCATGAGCTGGTGAAACAAGTGCGAAGCGGCAAGTGATAAGGTTGACGTCAGAGAATGGGAGTCCTGCGCATGAATCTTACGTTGCACGTGTTGTCTTTTGTTATCTGCGTTCAGATGGGTGTCGCTCCGGCCTTGGGCGGGCTCACCGCACGCATCCATGACTCGGGTTTCCCCGAGGCCCACGACACCTACAACGGCATGGGCACCGCCAGCGACGGCCGGATCTTCTATGTGCTCTCCTCGGAGCGGTTCGACATCGGGGCCCAGATGTATTGCTACGACCCTGCGACCGACAAGATCGAGCACGTGGGAGATGTGACCGAAGCCTGTGGCGAAAAGGGCGGCAAGACGATCGTCCAGGGCAAGTCGCACGTGCCTTTCGTCGAACGTGCCGGCAAGCTCTATTTCGCCACCCACGTCGGCTGGTACAGCATCATCGACGGCATGGAGAAGATCGGCATCCCGCCCCAGGGGTGGAAGCCCTATCCCGGCGGCCACTTCCTCGCCTATGACATGGCGACGAAAAAGTTCGAGGACTTGGGCGTCGCCCCTCGCGGCGAGGGCATCCTCACGATGACGATGGACACGCAGCGAGGGCGACTCTATGGTCTGACCTGGCCGGGCGGCAACTTCCTTCGGTACGACCTGGCGAAGAAGGAACTCAAGGATCTCGGCCCGGTCTCCCGCGAGGGCGAGAACGGCAAAGGCGAGCAATACCGCACCCTGTGCCGATCGTTCGTGGTCGATCCCCACGACGGCAGCGTCTATTACACCGTCGGCGATGGCGAGATCTTCCGATACCGCTATGATCGCGACGCGATCGAGCTCGTGAGCGGCGACGACATGCGGAAGGACTATTTTGGATTGTACGATCCGACGTCAGCGGGTCACATGGCCTACAACTGGCGGCAGACGGTATGGTACGAGCCTGAGAAGGCGATCTACGGCGTGCATGGCAACTCGGGATACCTCTTCCGCTTCGACCCTCGCGGGCCTGAGGTTCAGATCGTCGATCGCATCACGTCCAAGCCCTCCCAACGAAGCGGCATGTTCGACCAGTTCAGCTACGGCTATCTGGGCTTCACCCTCGGACCCGATGGCAAGACACTGTACTATCTGACCGGAGGGCCGATCTACGTGGATGGCAAGCGCCTCGCAGGCAAGTCCAAGACCGCGATGGGCGAGTCCAAAGGCCTTGAGAACCTCCATTTGATCACCTATGACGTCCCCGCTCGCAAATACACCGATCACGGCCCGATCTTCTACGAAGACGGCCGACGTCCGTACTACGTGAACTCTATCGCGGTTGGCAAGGATGGCACCGTTTACGCGTTGGCCAGGGTCAACGACGCCAAGCCGCCCAAGACCGATTTGATCAGCATCCGCAAGTGAAAGGACGAGAAATGAACAGACACGGCATGACTCGACGGCAATTCATGGGTGCGGCTTCGGCCGGAACGCTTGCGGCGATCGGCTCGGGGACGATGCCCGCGTTCGGGGGGCTTGGCACGAGCGCAGGCAAGCTGGCCTTGCTGGGCGGCCAACCCGTCCGGACGAAGCGATGGCCGACCTGGCCCATCTGGGACAAGGCGGCGGAAGAGCCGGTGCTCGAAATCCTCCGCAGCGGCAACTGGTTCCGAGGACAGGGCAAGACCGTCTCCCAATTCGAAGATGCGTACGCCAAACTGCTCGGCGCCAAGCGATGTGTGGCCATGTGCAACGGGACCAACTCGCTGCTGACGGCCCTTCGCATGCTCGACATCGGCGTGGGCGACGAGGTGATCGTCTCCCCGTATACCTTCATCGCCACTTACAACGTGGTCCTGGAGTCCTGTGCCCTGCCGGTCTTTGCCGACACCGATCCTGAGACGTTCCAGATCAACCCCGACAAGATCGAGGAGCGAATCACCGAGAACACGCGGGCCATTCTGCCTGTGCACATTCTCGGCATCCCGGCCAACATGGACCGGATCACCGAAATTGCCAAGAAGCACAACCTCAAGGTGGTCGAGGACGCCTGCCAGGCTTGGCTGGCCCAGTGGCGCGGCAAGTCCTGCGGCACGATCGGCGACCTCGGGTGTTTCAGTTTCCAGAACTCCAAGCACCTGCCCGCAGGAGAAGGCGGCGCGGTGGTCGGCAACGATGAAGAGCTGATGGACCGGGTCCACTCCTATCACAATTGCGGCCGGCCCTATGGCAGCATGCCCAAGACCAGCGGGTACCCGATCAGCGGGAACAACCGTCGCATGATGGAGTACCAGGCCGCGATCCTGCTGACGCAGATGAAGCGTCTGGAGGCCGACACGGACCTGCGATGGGCGAACGGGCAATACCTGACGTCGAGGATCAAGGACATCCCGGGCATCGTTCCGCACAAGCTGTATGAAGGCGTGACTCGGGCGGTGTACCACCTGTATCCGTTCCGCTATCTGAAAGAGCACTTCAACAACGCACCCCGTGAGAAGTTCATGGCGGCGCTGAGGGCCGAGGGCGTTCCGTGCAGCGGCGGCTATGGTCCCCAGTACAATGACGGCCTGATCGAGGCGACTCTGAGTTCCAAGAGCTTCAAGCGGGCGTTCCCGAAGGCCCGCCTCGACCGCTATCGCGAAGAGCTGCGTTATCCGGACAACGACCGGCTCTGCCAGGAGGCGGTGTGGATCAGCCAGGAGATGCTGTTGACGAGCAAACAGGACATGGACGACATCGCCAACGCGATCGCCAAGATCTACGAGAACCGCGACAAGCTGGTCTGATCGTTTGTTCTATCACAGGGGCGACGCATGCGTCGCCCCTGCTCTATCCGCATGGCAAAGGACGCAACCTCGATGAAACGACAAGTGCGAACACTCCTGTCTCTGTTGGTCTGTGTGACAATCGCCACTCTCCGCGTGGATGCGGCAGGCCAGACGCCTGCGTCCTGTTCGCCCGCGTTGGAGGCAGCGGCCAAGGCGCTGGCGGATGGCCAGTTCGACGCGGCGGCCCAGGGGTTTGACGCTGTCGCCAAAGACGCGTCCGCCCCGGCGTTCGTTCGCGGCCTGGCTCTGCTGGGTCTTGCGCAAACAGCGACGACACGCGGTGATTCCACGGCCGCCACCGCGGCCTGGCAACGCCTGGCCTCCGACGAGAGCGTCTCGCCGTTGTATCGCGACATGGCGAAACGTTGGCTTGCAGAGACAGAGCGACGAAAACAGGGTCTGCCCGGCCGCGATCCGACCGCCTATCGAGTTCAGTTGCCTTCGCTGCCGGAGCCTGGTGTCGTGTTCTACGTGGCCCCGGCGGGAAGCGACGAGAACGATGGTTCGGAGTCCAAGCCTTTTCGGAGTCTTGCGAAAGCCAGAGACGCCGTGCGGGCGCTGAAGAAAGGCTCGTTTCCCAAGGGCGGCGCGAAGGTTCTGATCGCGGGCGGCGATTACGCTGCAGGGCAGCCATTGACGCTGTCTACGGAGGATTCGGGAACGGCCGAGGCGCCGGTGGTCTATCAGGCACAGCCCGCCCAAACGCCGGTCTTTCGCGGCGGGGTCCGAGTCACACGATGGCAGCCGATCCGCGATACGAACCTGCGCGACAAGCTCGATCCCGCGGTTCGCGACCGCGTGCTGCAAGCGGATGTAAAGGCTCTTGGCGTGACCGACCTGGGCGACGCGACGGATCTTCGCAAGCGACCGGAGCTGTTCGCGGACGGCGTCCCGCAGACGCTCGCGCGCTGGCCCAACGAAGGTTTCGTCAAGACCGGCGAGATCCTGGGCACGGACACCTTCACCCAGTGGGGCTCGATCAAGGGCTGCAAGGACGGCAAGTTCCAATACGTCGAAGACCGTCCGAGCCGCTGGCTCGACGAGCCCGATGTCCGTCTCTACGGCTACTGGTTCTGGGACTGGTTCGAGGAGTACCAGAAGGTCGCGCAGATCGACGCGGACGCAAGGGCATTCACGCTGGCCAAGCCGTACTCCAACTACGGCTACCGCAAGGACCAGCGATACTTCGCAACGAATCTCTTCCGCGAGATCGATTCGCCCGGCGAATGGTATCTCGACCGACGCGCAGGCGTTCTCTACTGGCTCCCGCCGGAGGGGGCCGACCCGTCAAAGTCCGAGACGATCCTGAGCGTCGCGGATCGGCCTTTCGTCACGATGAACGACGTCAGTCACGTGACGATCCTGGGACTGACGTTTCAGGAGGCCCGTGGCGACGGCATCCACATCCGCGGCGGGTCCGACTGCCTGATTGCCGGTTGCACGGTTCGCCGTCTCGGCGGCGACGCCATTGTTGTCGACGGCGGCCTGCGCCACGGCATCTTCGGCTGCACGATGCACACGCTCGGTTGCGGCGGAACGCGCGTAGCGGGCGGCGACCGCAAGGCCCTCGCTCCCGGCGGCCACTTCGTCGAGAACTGCGCCGTCTACGACATCTCGCGGCTCAAACGCACCTATACGCCCGCGGTGCACCTCGACGGCTGTGGCAATCGAATCGCTCACAACCTCTTCGAACGGATGCCGTCGTCGGCGATGAGGATTGAGGGCAACGGCCACCTGATCGAGTTGAACGTGGTCCGCCACGTGGTGCAGGAATCCGACGACCAGGGCGGGATCGACATGTTCGGCAATCCGCTCTATCGCGGCGTCGTGATTCGCTGGAATCGCTGGAGCGACATCGTCGGCGGCACCCACTGCGGCGCGGCCGGCATTCGACTGGACGACATGATCTCAGGCATCACGCTTCACGGCAATCTCTTCGAACGTTGCGGCGCGGCCCTGTTCGGCGGCGTCCAGATCCACGGCGGCAAGGACAACCTCGTCGACGGCAACGTCTTCGTGGATTGCTTTGCGGGGATCAGCTTCAGCCGGTGGGGCGAGAAGCGTTGGCTGGAATCGATCGAACGGTTCCTGCCGCAGGCGGCTGAGGCGCCCTATGCGACCCGCTACCCCGACTTGGCCAACATGAAGACCGGCGCCGACGTGAACCTCATCGCCCGAAATCTCTTCGCCCATTGCGGAGGAACGTTCCTCCGGGACGGCGGCCAGCAGAAATCGGCTCTCAATGCGGTAACCGACCGCTCCCTCGACGCGAGGGACGCGTGTCGGGAGTTGCCCCTCGCGTCGCCGATCCCGCTCGACGAAATAGGACCCTACGAACATCCGTGGCGTCGGGCGGACGTCCGATAGTTGAAACGGTGTGCACAGCACACCCTACGATTTTACGTGCCGTTTCGGTCCGGGGGCTCGACCCCGAGCAGGTGTCGCACGAAGAAGTCCTGCATTCGTCGCTGGCCGTACGCGCCGCCCATGCCGTGACCGCCGCCGGGCACGACGAGCAGGTCGAAGTCCTTGTCCGCCTTGATCAGGGCGTCGACGAACCTCATCGTCGATTCCGGCGGGACGTTGTTGTCCATCTCGCCGACGATCAGGAACAGCTTGCCCTTGAGTCGGTGGGCGTTGTCGATGTTCGAGCACTCGGAATACCACGGCCCGACCGGGTAGCCCATCCACTGTTCGTTCCACGAGGCCTTGTCCATGCGGTTGTCATGACAGCCGCAGGAGGCGACGGCGGCCTTGTAGAGTTCGGGATGGAACAGCACCGCGGCGGCGGCGTTCTGTCCGCCGGCGGAGTTGCCGTACACGCCCACGCGACGGATGTCGTACCAGGGGTACTTCTTCGCGGCCGCCTGATGCCACAGGATGCGATCGGGGAAGCCTGCGTCCTTCAAGTTGTGCCAGCAGATGTCGTGAAACGCCTTGGAGCGGTTGGCGGTGCCCATGCCGTCCATCTGCACGACGACAAAGCCCAGATCCGTCAGCGAGGTATAGCGAGACATGGGACTGAAGCTCTTGGGCACATAGGAACTCTGCGGTCCGGCGTAGAGATTCTCGATCACCGGGTACTTCTTGGACGGGTCGAAGTCCTTGGGCCGGCAGAGAATGCCCCAGATGTCGGTTGTTCCGTCGCGGCCCTTGGCGACGAACACCTCGGGCGGGGTCCATCCCTTGGCAATCAGCTCACTGATGTCAGCCTTTTCCAGGGAGCAGACCAGCTTGCCGTCGAAGACGCGGCGCAACTCGTGCACGGGAGGCATGTCCACGCGGCTGTAGGTGTCGATCAGATAGCGGCGATCCGGCGAGTATTGGATCGAATGGTTGCCGTTGCCTTCGGTCAGAGCGACGAGGCCGGCGCCATCGAAGTTGATTCGATAGTAGTGGAGGAAGTACGGGTCCTCGCCTGCGTTGCGTCCAGAGGCGTTGAACCAGATCTGGCGAGCGTCCTCGTCAATCCGGTCGATGCCGCGAACGACCCACTGGCCTTTGGTGATTTGATTGCGGATCTCGCCTTTCTCAGTGTCGATGAGATACAGGTGCCGCCAGCCGTCCCGCTCGGAGGCGTAGAGGATCTCGTCGGTCTTGTCCAGCCAGGTGACCAGCGAGAGCCCGAGGTTCTCCGTGTGGGCGGTCCAGATGAAGGTCTCGGTTTTCTCGTCGATGAGGTTGCGGGTCTGGCCCGTATGCGAGTCGACCTCGATGACGCGGAACCGCTGGTGGCCGCGATCGACCTTCTCGTATGCGAAGTGTCGCTGGTCCTTCATCCATCGCAGTCCCGGCGTCTGCCAGTCGAGTTCGAGCTTGTCCACTTCGGGCTTGATCTGCTTGCGGCCCTCGACGTCGAACAGGTTCAGCTCATAGGTCGCGAACTTGTCCCCTGGCAGGGAGTAGGGCCGCTTGGAGAACTTGGCCCGTCCGCCGCCGGCGGGAGAGGACTCGATAAGGTAGACTTCCTTCCCATCGCCCGGCTCGATCCGAAACGCCACAAGAGTCTTGGAATCCGGGGCCCAGGAGAGCCGGTCATAGGCGTTGCCTTCGAGGCCATCGGTGGTGAGCCGGACCTCTTCGCCTCCTTCCTTGGGCCGGATGAAGACGTTGTGGTCCTTGATGAAGGCGGTCCACTTGCCGTCGGGCGAGTCGGGCGAGGGGGCGCGTCCCTGACCCGGTCCCCGGCGTCGGCCGAATGCCTCGGCGCCTCGGTCCCGCTCGGAGGAGGGTGACGCCATCGCCTCGCTGGATTTCGTGCAGGCGTACGACGCGAGGTCGCAATCCCAGGTGGTTTGCTCGACTGCGAATCGGATGATCTTGCCGCTATCGGCAAACTCGATCGTGTCGAAGGGCAGCCGGTCGGCCTTGTACTCGCTGTCGGCGGCTTTCGACAGGGCGGCCGCGAGCCTGGCGTGATCGAATGCAGGTTGCCTGGTTCCTCGTTCCGCGTCGACCAGAATGAACTCTTTCGTCCCGCCGGTTAGATCGTTGCGGTACCAGAACCGTTGGTTGTCTGCAAACCAATGCGGCGTGATCTGGCCTTTGTAGTAGCCCTCCACCCGACGGGGCGCCCCATAGCGGCCCTGCGGCGATTCCTGCGATGCCCCGAACGCGGTCGATCCAACGAGGATCGCCAGAGCCAAGGTCGTGCCGATCGATTTGACGAATAGAGTCCTATTCATTGTCGTCCTCAAAACAAGATCATTCCGGTTCCGCCTTGAAGTCCGAATGCTCGCCTACTGTCTATAGGGCCGGTACCGCCAATCGACCTTTGTTTCGTAGGCCATCGTCTCGTTCACGAGGGCGAACAGGTCGGGGTCGTAGGCCTTGAGCTTCTCCCGCGTGTCGATCGGATGGGCAGCGTCGTTCGGAGCGTCGTCGTGGCCCAGGGCGTCGAAGTATGCCAGGACGCCCGCGGTCCAGTAGGCACTACGATCCGCGACGGCCGAGGCGCCTTGCCATTTGCCTGAGGCGGTCGACTTGTCGAAGAGTTCCTTGAGCCTGGCGTCGAAACGCTCGTCCAGTCGTTGGACGCGAAGCTCGTACTGCTGCCAGACGCCGCGGGGGCGGTTTTCGAAAGCCGGATCGATCGGCCTGGTGCCTGTCACGCGGCAGATCGCATCTGCGAAGACGCGGATTACCTGGCAGTCGCCCACGTACATGTCGCGAGGATTCGCCAGGACGTTCTCTTCGCCCACGACCAGCAGCTTCATCTCGGGCGTGTAGGCGAGATACCGGGACAAGGCGTCGATGGCCTTCGGGTCGCTGAGCGTCCTGTACTCGGGCAGATCGCTGATCCGCTCGTCGCGTCCCAGCACGACCAGCTTCACGCCGTCGGCGATGAAGGCTTTGAGGATGTCGTGTCGATAGGCGAACATCCGGCGGATGGTCTCGTTGGCGTGCAAGAGGGCCTCGTTGCTGGCTTGTCGCCCAACGACGACGAACTCGCGGGCCCAGGTGAACTTGGTGTAGTACGGATCGATCTTGAACCGCTCCGGCGGGCGCGTCACGTTGGGCAAGTCCTGCAGCCATTTGTATCGCCAGTCCTGCTCGGGGCTCAGATTGAACGCCGTTCGGCACAGTTCATAGCCGACGGGGTCATAGGCTTTGAGTTGCTCGCGGTGGCCGATCGGTCCATGATTCCAGTTGTTCACGCGGTTGCAGTCGAAGTAGGCCTGAGCGATCTCGCACCAATACTCCGCGGAATTGGAGCCCGCGTAGGTGTTGAAGTAGAGCCCGTTCTTGAGGGCGTTCTGGTAGGCCGCGTTCTTGCGTTCCCGCCAGGTCGGATCGATCCGGCTCAGCGTGCTGTCGATCGTGTGGCAGAACTCATGGACCGCGATGCTCTCGTCGTCGTAGCGGTCGATGGGCAGGCTCAGGAGGTTCTCCTCGCCGAAGCTGGTGGGCAGGCCGCCGGTGCCGCGGACCCGCTCGTTCTGGAAGTCGGGGTTCGGGCTCCTGCGGTACTCGGGCATGTCGGTATAGACCTGGTCTTTGCCGATGATGATCAGGTACATGCCCCGCTCAGCCATTGCCTGGAGGACGTCGGGTCGTCCCGCGAGCATATGGGTGACGATCTCGTAGGTCCTCTGGAGGGCCAGGTCTGCGACCTCCGCTGACGCCGCGACCGGAAGCCCCTTGACGTCGATGTGCTTCTTGTAGAACTGTCGGGCAGCCTCGCGGTCGTTCTCGCGAACCATGTTGAAGAACGACTCCGGCGGGGCGCTCACGGCCGGGGTGTCTGCCTCTGCAAGGGATTGGGCTGCGGCCAAGCCGGCCGGCAGGAAAACGAGCAGAGCGATCATTGCGGTCTGTTTCATCGATGGGGTCTCCTGTGCCCTGTATTGGACTGGACTCCGACGAGAATCTCCAGTACGTGTTAGGACGATGCTCTCGGTGGGGTTATTTCACGATCCGTCTGCCTCCGCGAATGCGGTGTCGAGGATGTGCCGGCAGTTGATGACTTTCTCCACGAGATCCAAGGGCAAATAGTAGTAATGATTCGATGCTTCGTACCCGATGCGAGAATCTTGCAGGGTCAACGTAAAAAGGCGACTGGCCGTCCGAATCTCGTCCCGCAAAGTATTTCGGGCGGTTTCGCTGTACGATTTGCGTTGGTTCTGCCGGAGCGAGCCCGAGAGCAGGGCCTCGCGGTTCATGATGAAGCGAATCTGGTTGGCCACACTGCGAAAGTGCAGGCCTGCCGCCTCCGCAAGCGTGTGGTCGATTTGCAGGTTCGCACGTTGGACCGCGGCTGTCGTTTTGTTCTGCGCGTGGTCAAGGATCGCGAGACCTTCCTGCCAGCCGGCAGCGATCTTCTCGAATTGCCTCCTCAGGACCTCCGCGGGATAGATCGCTCGCCATTGGTTCAGGTCGTCGTAGGGGAAGCCGACCATCGTCGCGGTATAGCCGGTCGGCCTGGCGTACAGGAGGTTGCTTGGGCCGCACTGTATCGGGCCGGTATAGACGAACCCGCCGTGAAAGGGGTATTCCGCGAAGGCCTCGCTGAACTTCGACCACGCGGAGAGCACGTCCTGGGCGGCGTCGACGCCGTAGCGAGATCGGGCGACGGTCGTCAACGCCTGCTCGATTGTGGGTGCGGGCTCCGATTCGAATTGCCTTACGAGTTCCAGGTTGGGCGAGGGATACCCGCCGACGCTCCAACTGAGCATCAGGCCGTCGATGTCGGTTTCGGACAGGTTGCGGCAATGCTGCGCGACGAGGTTCATCACAGGCAGGTAGGGGACCGCCGAGAGTTCCCACGAGCAGTTGACCTGGACTTTGGCGAGGGTCTTGAGGCCCCGCTTCTTGGCCAGGCTCCAGTGCTTCTGCGCTCGCGGGCCGGGACCGACCGAGGAGAGCGAGTACTCGCCCACGCCGCTGGCGACGCCGCCGCGAACGATAGGCTTGCCCCATTCGCTGACGCACATGAGGTACACGTCTTCGGGAAGTGCCTCGATGATCTGCGAGGCCCAGTCGGGCTTGCCCCAGCCGGCGTCGGTGCCGTCGGGCCAGCCCCAGTCCCAGACGATCACCTTGGCGGTGGGACTGCCCGCGCGGACGCCTGCGGCGATCGTGCGGTTGACCTCGGCGATCACCTCGGGCCCCGATCGCTTCGAGCAGCGAGGACAACCCGCCGCGGTATGGCTGTGGCTGTAGCAGTTGGTGAAATTCTCCGAGGCGGTGATGGTGAAGACGCCGCCCAGATCGGGCACTTGCTTGAAGACGTAGGTCAGGGAGTCCGCGAGCCACTGGCGGACCTCGGGCGTCGAGGTACACAGGGCGAAGTAGCTGCCCTCCTGAACGCCTCGAAGATGCTCGCGGCCCTGGAAGAATGAAGCCGCCATCGCCCGCGGCTCGTTCATGTACAGATAGATGTCGATGCCGTAGCTCCTGGCTCGCTCGACGAGGCGTCGCAAAGTGGTGATTCGCCGTTCGCAACTTGCCCGTTCCTCGGGGAAGAAGCCGCTGGGGGCGAGCTGGCGCAGCACCACGTGCAGCCAGACGCCATTGACGCCGAGATCGGAGAGTTGCTTGAGCAGTCCGTCGGGATACGGGTCCAGTTCCGGGTTCAGCAGCGGGTCGCCGAAGACGCCGCAATAGGAATAGAGGAAACGGATCTTCCTGTCGCTCGCAGACGAGACGCGGGGATTTGGCTCAGGACTCGCAGTCGACAGGCTTCGGAGGAACTCGAACCGCGGTGTCCAGGGCTTGGCGAACTCCCCTGCGAAACTCGACGCGACGACCGTCTTGATCTGCTCGCACCGCCTGGCTGCGGCTTCATTCGGCTCGGCGTACCGCAGCGTCGGGCAGGACGGCTTAAACGAACCCAATTTGATCCACAGGAAATCGTCCTCCCGCAGGGCGAAGGCGAGCTTGTCGGCGTCCCAGCCCAGCAGTTCTAGGAGTTGCTCGTAGGGCAGGAGGTGCCAGTTCCGCCGGATGAGGGTGATGTATCCTCGCTCCTGATACTCAGCAGGAGGCGTTCGATGAGGCGGCAGACCCATGGACAGGCCTACGTCGCGGACCTTCTGGGGTGTCGTGTCGAGCACCTCGGCCATCCGCTCCAGCGAGACCATCTCCCAGTTCCGCCAGACGAAGGCGTGCAGGCGGTCGGGAAAGTGGTCGCATGCGACGGGCGGTCTCGGATCGGTCGGCGGCAGCGAGTCCGCTCCTGCCGAATGGACACCGATCACAGCCAACAGCACGATCCGGGCTACGACCAAGCTGTGTGTGCGTTTCATGCGTCCTCCTTCCAGGACAGGCTAAGGAACATTCGGTTCCTCGGGATCGCTATTGGCTTCGTTTTGTGCTTTGGCCTGAGCCTGCTTCTTCACGTCTTCGATCTGCCCTCTGAGCTTCTCGACGTCTTTTCGCAGTTCGTCGACGGTTCTTCGCAGATCGATGACTTCCTCGGGCACGAGACGCTTCTTCTCTCGAAGCCTGTCCATCGCCTCTCTGGCCCGGCGTTGGATCGGATCGTGAGGCTTGTCGCCGCAGAACGCCTGGACGACGGGGATCGCCTTCGGGTCTCCGAGGGTCCCCAGGGCGGACAGGGCCCCTCTGCGGATGGCGGCCCTGCGACGATTCACGCAGCCTGCGAGGAATTCCCGAACCTCCGTCCGGTCGTCCTGCTCGCAAGCGATGCGGGCCAGCACATCCAATCCCCTCGCGAAGTCCCGCGATTGAAACTGAGCCTCCCGATCTCGCAGCGTCCCGGTCAACTCGGGGATGAACGCGGGATCGTTCAGCATGGAAACCGCGTCGATCGCGGCCATGGCCAGTTCGTTGCGATACGAGGTCGATTGAAGGTATCGCGAAATCATCGTGCGGGTCTGGGGTGAATGATAGCGGCCCAGGCTTCGGATCGCGGCCATGAGAATCTCCGGGTTCTTCTCCCTGCCCAAGACCTCCTCCAGGCAGGGCAAGACCTCGGGACGATAGAAACCCCCGACGGCCTGGACTACGCGAAGCCGCACCCGTGCGTCGCTCTGCTCCAGAGAGTCGATCAGGGCATTGAATGCCTCGTCCGTATGAATCTCCTGCAGGGCCCCGGCGGCGTCCACGCGGACACCGAAGAACGGATCGTTGTTGACCGCGTCCTTGAGCTTCGCGACAGTCCTCTTGTCCTTCTGTTCCCGCAACGCGCGGATCGCCAGGAGCCTGCCGACCACGTCGGAGGGGTTCTCAAGCTGAGCGTAGAGCATACCTCGCGGCACGTCGAACTTGACATCGGCCAGCAGGGTCAACTCGGGATCGAATCGCACGATGTCCGGCTCGGCATGCAAAGCGAAGTAGAAATCGTGCTGGGCCGAGTCGATGACGATCTCTCGGTCGAAGGACTGGCGATTCAGCCGGAACCGGACCTTCGTCGGCAGGAGGAAAGGGCCTCGGCTGTGCGTCTGCTTGACGGTGATCTTGGCGAGTTTCTCCTGCTGGAGCCATTCGTAGGCGACTTCGAGCTTGGGGCAGCCGCCGTGATAGAGCCACTGATCGAAGAACCGGTCGAACGACCGCCCCGAGAGTTCCTCGATGACGCGTCGCAGGTCCTCCGTCACGACCGTGCCCAGAGCGTGTCGTTCGAGATAGGTCCGCATGACGCGCTGGAACAGGGCGTCTCCCAACTGGCAGCGGAGCATGTGGACGATCCAGCCGCCTTTGGCGTAGGCGCGGTAGTCGAACTGCTCGCCAGGGTCCTTGTAGCGACGGTGCACCACGGGGCGTTCGTCCGCGTTCGACGTGATCCCGCGGGCCGAGTCGAGGAGCTTGTGCAGCATGGCGTCCCGGCCGTTGCAGTGGCCGTCGTAGAGGTTCTCGTAGTAGACCGCAAAACCCTCGTTGAGCCAGATGTGGCTCCAGTCCTTGCACGTGACCAGGTCGCCCATCCACTGATGCACCAGCTCATGCGCAACCAGGTCCTGGCTGGATCGGATGTTCTCCGTTTCTCGGGTGAAGAGCGTGCCGTCGGTCAGGATCGTCAGGGACGTGTTCTCCATGCCTCCGGCGACGAAGTCCGTCACCGCCACCTGGTCGTATCGGTCCCAGGGGTAGGGCACGCCGAGCTCCTGCTCGAAGAATTCGATCATCTCGGCAGTGCCGGCGAAGGAACTTGCCGCCTGCGCGATTTGAGAAGGAACCGTGTAGAAAGCCAGCGGGATGTCGCGATACCGCGACTGGACCTTCTCGAACCGGCCGGCCGCGAGGGCCACGAGATAGTTGACGTGCGGCTTGTCCTGGAGCCAGCGAACGGCCTTGAGGCCGGTCTGCGGATCGATCCCCTGCGACACGAGCCGGCCGTTGGACAACGCGGTCATCTCCGGCGGCACACGGCAGACGACCTCGGAGGTGAACCGCTCGTTGGGATAATCGAAGCTTGGATACCAGTAGGGGGCTTCATGGCATTCGCCCTGTGTGAACAGGTGCATGTCGCCCTCGGGATAGCCCAGGGCGGGTGTGCGGAAGTACAAGCCCTGCTGGGGTTCGGCGTCGTAGCGGATCGTGACGGTCGTCGCGTCGCCCGGCAGGACCGGCGGCATGAAAGCGATCTTGATGGACTTGTCCGTCACGGTAAAACCCGCGATTGGCGACGGCGACTCCACGGACGTGACATTCAGATCGATCGCGTCGAGCTTGAGCTCCAACAGGGGCTTGACAAGGGGCGTAAAGGCGATGACCGTCGTGCCCTGGATGGTGCAGGCGTCGAAGTCCGGCGTGACGTCGATCGTCACATGCGTGATGTCGACGTGCCGGTCCGGGGCGTACTGAGGAGACGCCTCCTCGCCTCGTGCAAGGCCGATCCAAATCACCAGAACCAGCAGCCACCCCCATCGCCTCTGCAACCGTTGTCTCGTCGTCATGTCGTCCGCCTTACCAGACTCTGTCTCTGTGAGTTCACTTCAGCGGGGATCATGGTATCTGACCCGGGACTCCAAGGCAAGGGCGGGTGTCCGGTCCGCTCGTCATGCGTGGAGGGATTGCCCCGTCTCCAGGAGAACAGTACAATGCCGCCCAAAGGCCCGGCTCGTGCCGGACCGTGAGACCAGCGGCCCGAACAGGGTGGAGATGTGCGGATGTTGAGAGAATGCTTGCATGCTTTGCGTCAAATCGTGACAGGCGTGGTGGTCATGGCATGCGTCCTGGGGTGCGGAGCGGCAGCCTCCGGCCAGGCGGCTCATCGTTTCGCCATCGGCGACGAGGACTTTTTCCTGGACGGCCAGCGTCTCCAGATCCGTTGCGGCGAGATCCATTTCGCCCGCGTGCCCCGGGAGTACTGGGAGCACCGGCTCAAGCTCTGCAAAGCGATGGGTCTCAACACCGTCTGCGCGTACCTCTTCTGGAACTACCACGAATGGGAGCAGGGGCGCTACGACTGGTCGGGAAAGGCGGATGCTGCGGAGTTCTGCAGGCTCGCGCAGCAGGAAGGGCTCTGGGTGATCCTGAGGCCGGGGCCCTATGCATGCGCCGAATGGGAGGGAGGCGGTCTTCCCTGGTGGCTGCTCAAGAACGAGAACATTCAGATGCGAAGCCGCGACGCCGATTTCGTCGCGGCCGGACGGGCCTGGCTCAAGGAGGTCGGTCGCGTGCTGGGGCCGATGCAGGTCACTCGCGGCGGACCCATCCTGATGGTGCAGGTCGAGAATGAGTACGGCTTCTATGGCGACGACGCCGAGTACATGGGCGAGATCCGTCAGGCGTTGCTGGACGCCGGCTTCGACGTCCCGCTGTTCGCGTGCAATCCGCCGTACGCCCTTCGCAAGGGGCTTCGCGCGGACCTCTTCAACGTGGTCAATTTCGGGAAAGACCCTGCCGAGGGGTTCAAGGCCTTGCGCCAGATTCAGCCCAAGGGGCCCCTGATGTGCGGCGAGTTCTATCCCGGCTGGTTCGACACCTGGGGTTTCCCTCACCACTTGGGCAACACGCCGCAGTACCTGGCGGACTTGGACTACATGCTCAAGAACAACGCGTCGTTCAGCATCTACATGGCCCACGGCGGCACGACGTTCGGCCTGTGGTCTGGAGCGGATCGGCCCTTCAAGCCCGACACATCGAGCTACGACTACGACGCGCCGATCAGCGAGGCCGGCTGGATCGGCGAGAAGTTCCAGCTCACGCGGGATCTGATGGCCAAGTACCTGCTGCCCGGCGAAACGATCCCCGAGCCGCCGGCGGCCAACCCCGTGACGACGATCGCCCGCTTCGAATTGGGCGAATCGGCAGGGATCTTCGACAACCTGCCTTCTCCGATTGAGGACAAGAGTCCCCGCAATATGGAGGCCTACGACCAGGGACGAGGCTGCATCCTGTACCGCACGACCCTCGTGGCAGGGCCCGCGGCGCAGCTCAGCGCGAAGGAGGCCCGCGACTTTGCCTGGGTCTTTCTGGATGGCAAGCTCGTCGGAACGATGGACCGTCGCAGCCGTCAGTACCGCGTGCAGATTCCGGAGCGTCGAGCGGCCGCTCAGCTCGACATTTTGATCGAGGCCATGGGGCATGTGAACTTCGGGCCCGAGGTGCACGATCGCAAAGGGTTGTACACGCCGGTGATCCTCAAGGCTGTGGACGCTGCGGCTGTGGAGCCCGGTCCCTGGCAGGTTTACCGCCTGCCTCTGGACGACGCAATGCTCACAAGTCTGCGATGGAAGCCGAGCAAGGCCGCTGGCCCGGCGTTCTGGCGGGGGAGTTTCGAGGTCGCCAAGGCCGCGGACACCTTCCTCGACGTCCGCACCTGGGGCAAAGGCGTGCTCTGGGTCAACGGTCGGTGCATGGGGCGGTTCTGGAACATCGGGCCGACGCAGACGATGTACGTGCCGGGGCCGTGGCTCAAGGCCGGCCGTAACGAGGTGATCGTGCTGGACCTGCTCGGGCCGAAGGAACCGATCCTGGCCGGGCTGGAGAAACCGATCCTGGATCAGCTCCGGCCGGAGCTCGATTTCGTGAAGAAGGTCCAGCAGTCCATTCTGACGATCGAGGGTGTGAAGCCCGTCCACAGCGGGAGCTTCGCCGCCGGGGCGGCCGCCCAGGACGTGCGATTCGCCAGGCCGGTGCAGGGACGCCAGTTCTGCCTGGAGACGTTGAACGCCATTGATGGCAAACCGTACGCCGCGGTCGCAGAACTCGATCTTCTCGACGCCGACGGCGCGCCGATCCCGCACACGATCTGGACCATCGCCTACGTGGACAGCGAGGAGCGGATCAGCGAGGACGGCTCAGCCCTCAACGCCATCAACGGCCAGACCGCCGATTTCTGGCATACCGAATGGAGCCAGACCCAGCCCGGCCATCCGCACCACCTGGTGATCGACCTGGGCCAGACGGTGACGATCAGCGGCCTGCGATACACGCCGCGAGCGGGCAACAGCACCGTCGGCGGCAGGATCAAGGATTATCGGATCTATGTGGGCGAGTCGCTGGCCAAGCCGCGACAGTAGCAGGCCCTCCGATTCGACAGCCGATCACCACGCTCCTTCCGCTGAGGGCGGTTGATTCGGCATCTCACAGCGCAGTGATATGGTTTTACGCTGGGGGGTGTTGTTTCTGCTGAGGTGGTTGGGCACGCCCAACGTCCGAGTAGATTGAGCGGCTGCTAAAGAGTATAATGAGACGAACCGATGGAATAACGACAGGGAGGGCGTCGGTGGAACCCAGGGATGCGGGTCGATGCGTATGGGGAACGGCTCGGATCGGGTCTGCGATTCCGCGCGATGGGAGGTTCGAAGATGACATCCTCGACGGTGATGCGTGAGGCAAAGAGGCGGGGTCTGCACGGTTCGGTTCTGGCGGTTTCGGTTCTGGTTCTGGCGGGGGCTTCGCAGGCTCTTGGCGGCTATACCTATCAGACCCGCTCGACGGCGCAGTCGCCCAACGCCGCTCGGCAGCGGCACGTCGCGTCCCTGCTCGGGGACGGACGCGTGGGCCTGTTCGCCGGATTCGGGCGGACCGACGTCGAGCTGTTCGATCCCGCGACGGAGACGTTCGTCACCAGCAGGGCCGCGCGGTGGTTTGGCGATGTCGTCGGCGTCACGCTGTCCGACGGCAACGTCCTGCTCGTCGACGGCGAGCACGACTGCCTCTTCGATTACCTGACGGAACAGTACGTCCCCGCTGTCAATGGGTACACAGGCGGATTCATCCGATTCCCGGTTCTCGTGCCGCTGCCGGACGGGAAGGTCTTCATCTGCGCCGGCTCGGATATCGACACCAATCCCGTGGCCGCCTGCGGGCTGTTCGATCCGCGGACGCGCCGGTTCGGAGGTCTGGGCGACCTGGCCTCGGCCCGCGTCGCTCACAGCGCGGTGCTGGTCAACGATTATCAGGCGCTGGTCTGTGGCGGGTACAACTATGCCAATCGGGCATCCGAGCCGGTGACGCTGGATTCGCTGGAGCTGTTCGACACCCGTGCGGGCCGCTCCGGGCGGATTCGCACGTCGCTGCTGCACCCGCGGTACTCCCATTGCAGCGTGCTGCTGCCGGACGGGCGGGTCCTGATCCTGGGCGGCACGTTCTACCCTGCGGACGTGTGGATGCGAAGCACAGAGATCTTCGATCCGCACACCTCGACGATCAGCGAGGGCCCGGCGCTGGGCCTGGGACGCAGCGGGGCGCTGACCGCGGCGCTGCCCAGCGGACGCATCGCGATCTTCGGCGGCAACTACGATTCGCGGGCGATCGAAATCTACAGCCCGGAGAGCGGGACGTTCGAGCTGGCCCCGATGTTGATGGTCGCTCCGCGATGGAGGGATTTCACCGCGACGAGTCTGGAGTCGGGGGCGGTGCTCCTGGTCGGCGGACGCGTGAACGGCAGCGACGAGACGCTTCGCAGCGCGGAGGTCTTCGAAGAGGTCCAGACCCAGGCGGCCTCCGCCCCCGCGATGACGCTGGACTCGATCCGCTCGCTGCTGGCCGACCGCGACCCGTCGGTCGTGACCCAGACCGTCGAATGGCTGGTGGGCCTGGGCCCGCAGGTCAAGTCGATCCTCGAAACGCTGACCCTGGAGGCCTCCGATGCCGCTCGACAGGCACAAAACGCTTTGGACAGGATCAACGTGCGCAACTATCCGGCGGCATGGTGCGTGGAGGTCTGGGACGCCTCGGGCCGCGTGGACACCGTCTGGCTGGACAACTTCGACGGCCCGAACCAGCACAACGCCGCAAACCCCGACCCGCACGTTCGGTCCATCCAGCGAGTGACGGAGGGTCTGGACTTCACGCACGTGGTCGTGCGGTTCCCGACGTACGCGTCCTACGAGGTCCGCGTGAAGCTGTTCAACCTGGTCGGCTGGACGCGGATTCCCAAGGTGGTCCTGGGCGAGAGCCTCACCGAACAGGAAGTCGCCCGGGTGGTCGGCCTCGCTACGAAGTGACCTGGCAGGGACATCCATACGTTCGTCAGCGGGCTGATGAGTCTTGACCCATTGACCCCGTTATCCGAGACTCGTTCACGACACCCGACGGGTCACGAAGAACTCGTAGGCGTAGTAGTCTGAGTGCTTCCGGTGCATCTCGGGTTCCCGCGAGAGCTGATCAAGCACCGCGATCGCCTCGTCGTCGTCCTTGTGTGCGCGGCTCAGCTCTTCGATGCGAGTCTCCATCGGCGCGTAGAAGTCCTCCCACCATGCCTCGTCCGGCAAAGCGAAATGCTCGATCAGCGAGAACCCGGACCTGTCGATTGTCGCCAGGACGTCGGAAACCGTGCCCATGGCCGGGTAATCGAAGTCAAAGCTCTCCTTCACCTCGGACGGGGGATTGTCCTTGCGCCAGACCGCGTCGGTGAAGGCAAGGTAGCCGGCGGGGCGAAGGAGTCCGTGGCAGATTCGCAGGGCGTTCTCGATGCCGATGTTATACAGCGCCCCCTCGGACCAGATGAGGTCGAAACTAGCGGATGGCAGTCCGGGTTCGGCCATGTCGCCCACCATAGGCTGAATCCGCTCGTCGAGCCCTCGCGCAGCGACCGTGGCACGCAGTCGCTCGATACTCGGGGCGTGGCTGTCGAGGGCGACAATCGCCCCCGAAGTCAACTCGGCAATGTGTATTGTCTGCCCACCGACGCCGCAGCCCAGATTGAGCACGTCTGGCTCGGGCGGCAGATCCCGACAGAAGGCCAGGGCCCTCGCGGCGTAGTCGCGGTTGCCCGGACCCTGCCTGGGGAGAGACTCAGAGACTTCGAAGAAGATAGGCCAGAATTGCGGGGAATACTCGCTCATTGCTGTGATCCCGCGGAGGCGACAGGTTTGAGCCCGAGGAACACCTCGTGGCCGGTGTCGCTGTACGAGCTGTGCTCGAAGGGGACCGCGAGGGGCTCGAAGCCGGCCGCCGCGATCAACTCCAGCCACACGGCTCTCGGGAACAGGCCCATGACGTGACGGTCGTGGACGACCTCGACGGCTCCGTTCACGTCTCTGAGCAGATACGCCATATCGGTCACGTACATGGCGGTCCTTGAGTCAGGAATCCACCGCCATTCGAGGTATCGCAGGGCTCGCCCATTCCCATCACTGCCACCTGTCTCGGCTCCCGGCTGAAAAGTATCCGAAGTGAAATCCGGCTGGAACAGCGCGACCCCGCCAGGAGCGGTGTGCGTGAAGGCCGTGGCGATGGCGCCGACCAGATCGGATCGCGAGACCATGTAGCTGACCGCGTCGTGCAGCAGAACGCAATCGAAGACCCGCCCGAGGCGGATCGACCGCATATCCCCCAGAATGTGCTCGCAGTTCGGATTGAGGCGACGGCTCAGGCCGATCATGGCCGGTGCGAGGTCGATGAGCGTACAGGCCAGCGTCTCCTTGAGGTGGGCGGCATTGTGACCGCCGCCGCTGCCGAGATCCAGCAGGGTCCGGGGCCGCTGACGGCAATAGGTTTCGAACAGACGCCGGTAGAAGCCAGCCTCTTCGGCGTAGTCGCCCACCGGCGTCAACAGCGGATACCAATCCGCCAGGTCGCAGTAGAGTCTGATGGGCTGACTGGCAGTTGCTTCCCGTTGCATGAACCTGTGCAATCCTCCAGGTCTTCAGTCGCGGCACAATTGCCCACCACGTTTGTCCCTCGCCGGAACCATCAGGCACCTCGTCGCAGCCGGTTCCCAGCGGGCGATTGTTGCGAAAGGCTTCGAGAGAGGCAAGAAAAAGACGCGGAATTCTGCACTTTCTTCTCTTTCGGAGGATATAATAGACAGAGGAAGAGGAGGCTCGCTATTTGAGTCTGTGCTGGCGTAGGCACTGTCGAAGCCATTACGATCCTTGCGTCGGGAGGATGCAACCATGGCTGTGGCGCTGGTGCTGGTGTCAGTTTGGGTCTTGTCGGGCGTGCTGGCCTACTTCGCCACCGAAGCGGCGGCCCTCCACTGCGACCGTCGGGCCTGGGACCGGGGGATGCGGGAATTCGCTTTGATCTCCAGCATCCTGCTCGGACCCTTGTACCTGCTGATCTCGGCGGAGTTGCTTCTGTTCTCGCTGATCGGCGAGGGCCTGACCCGCGACAAAGTGCGGCACTATAAGGACTCATAATCCTCCGAGTCCGGCGGCAGCTCGCACACTCGACTCCAGACCCGTCCGGGGCCTGGAGAAGGGGGGAGTCTATGGCCCGTTTGGCCGGCCGTCTCGCCAACCGGCGTTCCTTCCACCTCTTACAGGCGACTCTTTCTATTTTCCGATGTTCCCTGGGGAGATGGGGGGCTGGGGGAAATGGGTTTTTTGTTGACAGGGGGGCTAATTGACTTTAGTATAAATGCGTTGGAGCCGAATACTTACGACGGCTTGTTGTTTGTAACCGTCACGAAAGGGATGGGCTGCCCGACTGCAATCGCCGCGAGGTAGGGGTCTTACGAACCGCTTGTTCACGCCGTGTGCAGTCGGGCAAAGTCCCGAAATGGGCAACGGGAAGGATTTTGGAGACGTCTTGATGTTGAGCGGACGAACCCTCGCGTGCATTCTGGTTATCGGATGTTTCTTCGTTGGGACCGGTTTTGCGCAGAATCTGACCGCGTCTCCGGTCGCCGGCGTTCAGCAGCCCTCTCGGAGTCTGGCCGACAACTGGAACGATTTCCTGCACTACACCAAGATCGGTCGGCTCGATCTGGCCAAGGCCTATGCCAAGGCGGTGCTCCAGAGCAACCCCGACCCGGCCGAGCTGTTCAAGCTCGTCGAAGAGAACCAGCAAGGCTATCAGGTGGCCATGAAGGCCGCCGAGACCGCCCATGACGACGAGCTGGCCAAGCTGACCCAGGAGGTCCTGGCGGTGGTCGACGAGGGTCGGTTCCTCCGGCGGACCGAGCCCACGCTGATCGTCCAGGAGATCCAGCGGCTCAGCACAACGATCCGAGGCAAGATGACGGCCACGCGACGGCTCCAGGACGCAGGCGAGTACGCGGTGCCCTTCATGCTGGACGCGATGACCGAAGCGATCCGCAATCCCGCCTACGAGGTCAAACTGGCCGACCTGATCGAGGTTCTGCCGAAGATCGGACGGCCCGCCATTCGCCCTCTGACTGCGGCCCTCCAGACCAACAACAACCAGCTCAAGGCCGAGATCGTTCGGGCACTGGGCCGGATCGGATATCCGCAGTCGCTGCCGTATCTGAAGCTCGTCGTCGAGACCTCGCAGGCATTGGACCTGAGGAACCTCGCGGCCGAGAGCATTCGCCAGATCGACCCGCGGGCCGCCGGCGGCGTCGCCTCCGCGATGTTCTACCAACTGGGCGAGCGGTACTACTACCATGACGAGTCTCTGGCTCCGCCGACGGACGTGAGCTTCGCGAATATCTGGTTCTGGGACGGCCAGACCGGCCGGCTGATTCGTACGCCGGTGGATCATGCCTACTTCCATGAGCTGATGACGATGCGGTGCTGCGAATGGTCGCTTCGGGCCGACGACCAGTTCGGCCTGGCGATCGGTCTGTGGCTGGCGGCCTTCTTCAAGGCCGAGTCCACTGGGATCTCGATGCCCGAGTATTTCGGCGAGAATCACGCGACCGCTCTGGTCTACGCGACGACGGCCGGTCCCGAGTATCTCCATCAGGCTTTGGCTCGCGCGGTCAACGACCGTAATGCCGCCGTGGCGCTGGGCGCCGTCGAGGCCCTGGCGACCACCGCCGGCGAGAAGTCTCTGATGTACACGCTGGGACCGTCCCAGCCGCTCTTGCAGGCCCTGTCGTTCCAGGATCGTGCGGTTCGCTACAGCGCCGCGATCGCCATCGGCAAGGCCGGGCCGCGGGATCAGTTCGTGGAGAGCCGGATCGTCGTGCAGAATCTTGCGGAGGCCCTGGGCCGCAACGATCGGCAGGGCGTGTCCCTCGGGCAATGGTCCGAGGAACTGGCCGAAAGCTACGCCTTGCGGTCGGTCCAGGCGATGTACAAGCTCGCCATCAGCCGAAATCCGGTGATCGATCTGTCGCAGGCTCTGCCCGCTCTCATGGCGGCCACGAAGGATTCGCAGCAGCAGATCCAGGTCCTGGCCTGCCAGACCTTGGCGTACGTCAACAGCCCCAACGCCCAGCGGGCCATCGCCGACATGGCGATGAACGCCGCCCAGGAGATGCCTGTGCAGATCGCGGCGTTCGAGGCCCTGGCCGATTCCGCCAAGCTCTATGGCAACCTCTTGCCCGACGCGAGCGTCGCGGCGATGTACGCTCTCATTCAGTCCACCGAGACGGATGCCGGTATTCGAGCCGCGGCGGCGGCGGCGTTCGGCGCCTTGAACCTGCCCAGCCAGAAGGTCAAGAATCTGATTCTCGACCAGGCCAGGAGCTGATTCGCTCGGAGACAGCTACTCGCCGGAAGTCGGCAACGGGCATCGCCACAGTAGTATCCTGTGCCGACGGTTGTCATCGCGGGAGTTCATCGTCTCAACCTTGTCCGGCGGGATGCCGCCGATCCCGAAGTCGTGCGAAACGATCCTCGCCCCCGGTCCCAGTCGGCTCAACTGCGGGATCAACTGGGCGTTGATCTCGCTGCCCATGTAGACTGTGACGACGCTCACGCCCTGCAGATCCACCGACAAGACGTTCCTCTGCTCGACTGCGACCAGGTGCGATACCTTGTGGCGCCTGGCGTTGTCCCTGGCCTCCGCGACACGCAGCGGGTCCAGGTCGTATCCTATCGCACGGCACCCGTAGCGTTTGGCTGCGGTGACGAGGATGCGTCCATCCCCGCAGCCGAGGTCGCAGACCACGTCGTCTCGGGTCACGCGCGCCATCTTGAGCATTCGATCCACCACGTCCTGCGGGGTCCGGACGAACTCGACGAAGACCAGCGCCGGCGGGTCCTCCAATTCGTCTTTCTGCGCATGCGCGGCAACATCCCCTGGTTCTCGCGTCAGCACAGCGACTGATTCGGTTGCGGTCGAACCGCAGCCGGCGGCCAGCACGCTCATGGCCACAAAGAGCACGGCAGCCCTTTGCAGATTCGACCGGACGGACCACATTGTCGAGAGGATCTTCATCACGGGGCATTGTACTCGATCGCGCGATGCTCGTCGTCCCGATTTCTCGTCGCGTCCGGTCTTGCAGGTTCGTCTGTCGGCGGTATGATGACGGGCTTGCGGGCGGGCGTCCGCCCCTGGGTTGCCAAGGAGAATAGGAGGACTATGGAATGGCCGTGGACAAGAAGCAGATTTCGGCGTGTCTGGACGAGTGCAGGCATCATCTGACCACGGAACTGCTGCCCTTCTGGATGAATCGAGCCAAGGACGACCAATACGGCGGCTTCATCACCCATTTCGACAAGGACGGCAAGGACTCCGGCACCGACGAGAAATCGATGCTGGGCCAGATGCGGTTCATCTATTCGATGTCCGCGGCGCACCGGGCCGGCTACGGCGGGGGCAAGTGCGCCGAGTTCGCCAGGCACGGCGTGGATTTCGTCCTGAACAGGCTCTGGGACGAGAAGTACGGCGGCTTCTACTGGATGGCCAACCGCAAGGGCGAAATCGTCGTGGACAAGAAGATCCTCTACGGTCTGAGCTTCGCCATGTACGGATTGACCGAGTACACCATGGCCACCGGCGACCCGCGCGGTCAGGAGTACGCGGAGAAGGTCTTCGACCTCGTGAAGAAGTACGCGACCGAGACGAGCTACGGCGGATACTGGGAGATGTTTGAGCGCGACTGGACCCTCTGCGGTCCCGGCCCCCAGGGCGGCGACCGCAAGACGCTCGACGTCCACATGCACCTGATGGAAGCCTTCACGAACCTGTACGAGTGCACGAAGCAGGAAATCCATCGGCGGACGCTGGTGGAAGACATCGACATCCTGCTCAAGAAGATCCTGCACAAGCGGTACGCGACAGGCATCCCACAGTTCTGGGTCGACTGGAAGGTCGCGCCGCAGATCAAGTTCGACGTCGTGTGGGGTTGGGACCGGTTCGCCGAGGGCGGCCAGAAGGCCAACGCCCAGGACAACACCTCCGCCGGGCACAATGTCGAGTTCGCCTGGCTGCTGGCACACGCCACAGACGTGCTGGGCGCCGGCTGGGACGACTATAAGAAGGTGGTCAAGAAGGCGATGGACCACGGCATGAAGAACGGCATCGACCCCGAGTACGGCGGCGTCTACACCGAAGGCCCCCACGCCGGCGGCGTCCACGACACCGAGAAGGAATTCTGGCAGCAGGCGGAAGTCATGATCGGCATGTTGGAGGGCTGCCTGCGGTTCGGGATGAAGACCTACTGGCCGGCCTACTACAACGTCCACCGGTTCGTCTTCGACAAGATGATCAACCACCCGGTCGGCGAATGGTGGCCGCTGTTGAACCGCGAAGGCCAGCCCGTTCGATGGAATCACATGAGCCATTCGTGGAAGGTCAATTATCACACGATCCGCTGCCTGATCGAGTCGATCAAACGACTCGAACGGTTGCTGGGTTGATTGCGGAGAGCACTGCCGATAATGGAATACGAGGGTAGATTCAAGGCGTTTGACGCCGGACGGGTGAAGACGTACCCGCTGGCGACGCGGAGCAACAAGGTCAAGCTGGGCGATCTGGTTCTGCCCAAGCATGTGAGAGGTGCGGCGTTCGACGTTCCGGCGGAAGTCCTGCGCAACGTTCAGACGCTGGCCGAGGCGATCGTCACGGCCCGCCGGGACGGGAAGCCCGTGATCCTGTTCACCGGCGCGCACCTGATCAAGAACGGCTTGGGCCCGCTGCTGGTGGACCTCGTCGAGCGGGGTTGCCTGACGCTCGTCGCCGGCAACGGCGCGACGAGCATTCACGATTTCGAGCTGGCTTTGATCGGCGAGACGAGCGAAAACGTCCCTGCCGCGCTGGATAAGGGCCTGTTCGGCATGGCCTACGAGTTCGGCTATATCAACGCGGCGCTGTCCGTGGGCAACCGGCACAAGCTCGGCTACGGCGAGACGCTCGGGCGGATGATTTGCGACGAGTCTTTTCGCAGGCAGGTGCTGGAGATCGCGGCGCAGAGCGACTCGCCCAGGAGATTCTCGCATTCGGAGATCAGCCTTCTGGCGACCTGCTACCGCAAGGGCGTTCCGTTCACCGTCCACGTCGGCATCGGTGTGGACGTGATCGACCAGCATCCGAGCTTCGACGGTCAGGCCAAGGGCGGCTGCTCCGGCCGGGATTTTCTGCTCTACACGAACGAGATCTGCAAGCTCACGAAAGGCGGCGTCGTCCTCAATATCGGCAGCGCGGTCACCGGCCCCGAGGTCCTGCTCAAGGCGGTCTCGATGGCCGCGAACGTGGGTAGCGTACCGCAGGGCATTCTCACCGCCGATTTCGACCTGCGCGAGCACAAGGTCGGGCACATGACTGACGAAGCGGCTCAAGGCTACTATTTCCGCGATCAGAAGAGCGTGGTCACCCGAATCCCCGAGGCCTTCGGCGGCCGGGGACTCTACATCCAGGGCGACCAGAAGCAGACGGTGCCGCTCCTGTATCGGCAGATTATCGAACAGCTATAGACTTGAGAAATCCGAAATTCGAAACACGAAATTCGAAACAAATCCAAAGGGCCGAAATCTCAATGACCGAAACGCTGGCGTCCCTCGGGTGAGCCGTTTGGGATTTTGAGTTTAGGTCATTCGTGCTTGTTTCGGATTTCGAGCTTCGAATTTGGGGTTTTGGGCGTGAGTGAAATATGGATCAACAGCGTATCAAAGAAATCCTCGGTAAGATCAAACAGACCCGCATTGCGGTTTACGGCGATTTCTGCATCGACGCGTATTGGATGCTGGACCCGCAGGGGTCCGAGGTCTCCGAGGAGACGGGTCTCCAGGCCCGCGCGGTCCGGCGGCATTACTACTCGCTCGGCGGCGCCTCGAACGTCGTAGCGAACCTCGCGGCGCTGAAGCCCAAGTCGATTCAGGTTGTCGGCGTGATCGGCGACGACATCTTCGGCCGGGAGCTTCGACGGCAGTTCGAAGGTCTCGGCGTCGATGCGACGCGTCTGGTGGTTCAGAAGGACGACTACGACACGGTTGCCTTCGGAAAGCCCTATCTCGACGAACGCGAGGAGCCGCGCGTCGACTTCGGGTTCTTCAACAAGCGAAGCGCCGCCACCGACGCGGCGCTGCTGGAGGGAATTCGCGACGCGCTGTGCACGGCCGATGCGATGATCGTCAACCAGCAGGTGCCCGGCAGCATCACGAACGAGTCGTTCATCGATGGGGCCAACAGGCTCTTCGCCGAGTGCGCGAACAAGCCCATCCTGCTCGATTCTCGCCACTTCGGCGACCGGTTCCAGCACATCATTCGCAAGATCAACGACCGCGAAGCGGCCCGGCTCAACGGCGTGCAGATCGCTCGGGACGAGAACCCCTCGCTCGACGACGTCAAGCGGTACGCGCAGAATCTCTACGGCTGGTTCAACAAGCCGGTCTTTCTGACCCGCGGCGCCAAGGGCATGCTCGCGATCGACGGCGCGGGCGTCCACCAGATCCCTGGGATTCAACTGCTCAAGAAGCTCGACCCGGTCGGCGCGGGCGACACGGTGACCAGCGCGCTGGCTCTGTGCCTGGGCGCAGGTGTGCCGGCGGCGGAAGCTGCGGAGTTCGCCAACTTCGCAGCCGCGGTCACGGTCCAGAAGCTCTTCCAGACCGGCACCGCCGACGGCGCAGAGATCCTCGCGGTGGCCAAGGACCCCGACTTCATCTATGAGCCGGAGTTGGCCGAGAGCCCGCGGAAGGCGAAGTACCTGCCTGAGACGGAGATCGAGGTCACAGGGGAGTGGCCGGTCACCGGCGGCATGCACGCCGAGGCACGGGGCACGGGCCACGGGTCACTGTCTTCGATTCGCCACGCGGTCTTCGACAACGACGGAACGATCAGCACGTTGCGCCAGGGGTGGGAGGGGATCATGGCTCCGGTCATGATCAAGGCCATCCTGGGCGATCGATATGCGACCGCGGACGAGTCGCTCTACCGCAAGGTTCGCGAGCGAGTCCTGGATTTCATCGACAAATCCACCGGCATCCAGACCATCGTGCAGATGGAAGGCCTGGTCGGTCTGGTCCGCGAGTTCGGCATCGTGCCGGCGGACGAGGTCCTCGACCGTTTCGGCTACAAGCGGATCTACAACGACGCGCTGATGGAGATGGTGAACGAGCGACTGGCCAAGCTCAAACGCGGCCAGCTTGACGTGACCGATTTTACGATCAAAGGGGCGGTCGAATTTCTCCAGACGTTGCGAGATCGTGGGGTGACGCTCTACCTGGCCAGCGGCACGGACCATGCGGACGTGGTCGCGGAGGCCGAGGCCCTCGGTCATGCGAAGCTCTTCAACGGCGGCATCTACGGCGCCGTCGGCGACATCGACAGTTGTTCCAAGAAGATGGTGCTCGATCGGATTCTGAAGGAGAACAACCTGCAGGGCCCGGAACTGGCCGTCTTCGGCGACGGCCCGGTCGAGCTGCGAGAGTCCCGCAAGCGGGGCGGTCTGGCGATCGGCATCGCATCCGACGAGGTCCGGCGCTATGGGCTGAACCTCGAGAAACGCGCCCGCCTGATCAAGGCCGGCGCGCACGTTCTTGTGCCCGACTTCTCTCAGCGGGCGGAATTGCTCGGACTGCTCTTGCCGAAGGCGTGAGCGGCTTTCGAACGGATGGGCCCCGAGGCGGAGGTTGGACCGCCGTAAGGGATTTCCTGATTGTTAACGGGACATCGCGTCCCCAAAGTTCTTGAAACTATGGCGTCACGGAAGAAACCGAAACGATTGTTGCTCAGGCAAATGATGATGCGTCGCGTTCTGCTGGCGTTGCTGCCCTGCGTGGCAGGTGCGGTGTACTACTTCGGCTGGCGGAGCCTGGCGATGATTCTCTGGTCGGGCGCGGTCGGGTTCTCCGTCGAGTATGCGTTCACCCGCCTGCGGGGCGAGCCCGTCACGGAATCGGTCTTCGTCACGACGACGATTCTCGCTCTGATCATGCCGCCGACGGTCCCCTGGCACGTCCTGACGGTCGGCGCCGTCTTCGCGATCATGTTCACGAAGGAGATCTTCGGCGGTTTCGGACGGAATTTCTTCAACCCGGCCATGGCGGGTCGGTGCTTCGTCTACGTCTGCTTCCCGGTGGCGATGACCGCGGTCTGGTCGCCCGCGGCCGAAGGGACGTGGGGGGCGCTGGATCGGTGGACCACGGCTGTGCCGCGAGAGAGCGAGGGGGCTCCCTCTGTCGTTTCTCCGTCGTCGCCCCGCGCGGTCACTGGGGCCACTCCCCTGGCGTATCTGAAATCGGGGCGGATGGTCCTGACCTCAGATGGCGATGCCCAGGCACAGATCCCATTCGACATTCCGGAGGACCAGACGGTTCGTGTGGACCGGAATTCGTTCTGGAAACGGCTCTTCTTCGGACGGGTCAGCGGGACGATGGGCGTCACCAGCATTCTGCTGGTTCTGATCGGCGGTCTGTATCTGTTCTTCTCCAGGACCGCCAGTCGAACGATCATCGTCACGATCGTTTTGACGTATGCTCTGCTGAGCCAGGTCCTTCACTGGGCGGGGGTGCCGCCGGTCCCGTCTGCGGTGACCGCGCTGCTGGGCGGCGGCTGGCTGTTCGGCGCGTTCTTCATGGCGACCGATCCGGTCAGCGCCCCCAAGACGGAACTGGGTCGGGGGATCTATGCAGCCATCATCGGCGCGTGCAGCGTGGTGATTCGGAACTTCTCGATCTTCAACGGAGGTCTGATGTTCTCCATCCTGATCGGCAACATGTTCGCGCCGATCATCGATTACGGCGTCAAGGCCCTCGCTGCGTCGGCTGCCCGCAGACGGCAGGGAAAGGAGCCCATCGCCTGATGCGTCAGACCGGCGCCTATCCCGTCGTCTACATGTTCATCGTCACCGCGGCCTTCAGCTCGGTCGTAATCGGATTGTCGGCGTTGACGCGCGAGCGGGTCCAGGCCAACGCCAGGCAGGCCCTGGAAGCGGCGGTGCTCCAGGTTTTGCCCGTCGAGGAAGGCCAGACGCAGCCTCTGCGCGGGGCTCAGATCCACCAGCGGTTTACCGAGCGGGTCCGCCCGCCGGACGCCTCCACCGGCGGCGCATACACCCTGCAACAGGATGGACAGATCGTCGCCTATGCGGTGCCTTTTCACGGTCAGGGATTCTGGGCGCCCATTCGCGGCATCATCGGCGTCGCGGCCGATCGGAAGACCGTGACCGGGATTGCGTTCTACGAGCAGAGCGAAACGCCGGGCCTGGGGGCGGAGATCGTCAAGCCTGCGTTCCGCAGCCAGTTCGAGGGCAGGACGCTCGCACCGGGTGAAAGGCCGATCGCCATGCGCCGGCCCGGCGCGGATCTGGGCCAGAACGACGTGTACGCGGTCACCGGCGCCACGCAGACGAGCGTGAGGGTCGAAAGCATGATCAATCAGGCCATTCGGGACTGGCGGGCCGGTCTCGACGGAGAAGGGGGCTTGCCATGACTCCGACGCCAGGGGCCAGGACCCCGAGCATTGCGATGCAGGGCTTGTGGCGGGACAACCCGATCTTCGGCCAGGTCCTTGGGATCTGCAGCACGCTGGCGGTGACGAATCTCGTCCTGAACACCCTCGTGATGTGCGTCGGGCTGGTGTTTGCGCTGTCGCTCAGCGCCACTACCGTCTCGCTCCTTCGCAACTACACGCCTCGGAACATCCGCATGATGGTCGAGACGCTGATCATCGCGTTCTACGTAATCATCGTCGATGTCATGCTGGGGGCCTACTGGCCGTCGATGCGGGCCAATCTCGGGCCCTACGTGGGTCTGATTATCACCAACTGCATCGTGATGGGACGCTGCGAGGCCTGTGCGAACAACCAGCCGCCCGGCAAAGCGTTCCTCGACGGTTTCTTCAACGCGCTGGGCTATACGTTCATCCTGCTGCTCATCGCGGCGCCTCGCGAGTTACTCGGACTGGGGACGTTTCTGGGCCGGCCGGTTCCGTTCTTCTCGGGGCCCGGCTGGGACAAGTGGATCATCATGGTGACCCCGCCGGGGGCGTTCTTCATGCTGGCCATGGTGGTCTGGTTCTTTCGATGGGTCCAGCAGAGAGGACAGGAGGCAAAGAAATGAACCTCAGTGCCGAGATCGGAGAAGCCTTCGTCGTATTCGTCGCGGCCATCTTCACGCAGAACATCCTGCTGGCGTACTTCCTGGGGCTCTGTCCGTTCATCGGGGTGTCGCGGGAGATCAAGGCTGCGTTCGGCCTGGGTCTGGCGGTCATCTTCGTTCTGACGGTCACGACCTCGCTCAACTGGGTGGCCTATCACCTGGTTCTGGTTCCGCTGGGTCTGGAGTACTTCCGATTCATCCTGTTCATCGTCATCATCGCGGCCTTCGTGCAGTTCGTGGAAATGGCGGTGGAGCGGTATTCGCCTTTCCTGTATCAGCAGCTCGGGGTGTTCCTGCCTCTGATCACGGTCAACTGCGCGATCTTCGGGGCGGCTCTGTTCATGGTGATTCGCGACTACAGCTTCCTCGTCACGATCGGCCACGCGTTCGGCAGCGGCGTCGGCTGGTTTCTGGCGATCATGGCCATGGCCGGCATCCGGCAGAAGCTCGCCACCGACCGCATCCCTCGCGGTTTGCAGGGCCCTGGGATCACGTTGATCCTGGCGGGCCTGATGGCCTTGGGCTTCATCGGGTTCGCAGGGGTGCTCCAGGGACGGTAAGAAAGACAGAATTCACGGGGCATTGATGCTCGCTTCCACGCTCATCTCCATCTTGGTCGTAAGCTCCATCGCGGCCGCCTTGGCGGCGGTGCTGGTCGTCTCCGAACGATTCATCGCCAATTACGGCCCGTGCAAGATCATCATCAACGAGGAACGGGAACTGACCGTGCAGGGGGGCAAGCCCCTGTTGTCGGTGCTGACAGCGGAGAAGATCTTCATCCCCAGCGCCTGCGGCGGGCGGGGCACGTGCGGCCTGTGCAAGGTGAAGGTGCTTGAAGGCGCCGGAGCGATCCTGCCGACCGAGGAGCCGTACCTGAGCAAGGAGGAGCGGGCGGCCCAGGTGCGGCTGTCCTGCCAGGTCAAGGTCAAGAACGATCTGCGGATCCAGATCCCGCGGGAGCTGTTCTCGATCCGCGAGTATGTGACCCGTTGCACGAAGATCCGGGACCTTACGCACGATATCAAGCTGTTTCGCTTCCAGTTGGTCGAGCCGACCACCATGGACTACATCCCCGGTCAGTACATCCAACTGCAGACGCCGGCATACGAGAAGAGCCCGGCGCCGGTGTATCGAGCCTATTCGATTGCCTCGGACCCCGCGGAGAAAGGGATCATTGACCTGATCATTCGCCTGGTGCCCAACGGGATCTGCACGACCTATTGTTTCAACCACCTCAAGGAGGGCGATGAGATGCGGCTCAACGGGCCCTATGGGAGCTTTCATCTCTCGGACACGCAGGCACCGGTTGTGTTCATCGCCGGCGGGTCGGGCATGGCCCCGATCAAGTGCATCCTGCACCACATGAAGAACACCCAGAACCAACGCGAGGCGGTGTATTTCTTCGGGGCCAACGTGGTCAGAGAGATGTTCATGGTCGAAGAGATGCGACAATTCGAATCGGATCTGGCGAACTTCCGGTTCGTGCCGGTGATCGCAAAGCCCCAGGAGGGGGAAACCTGGAGCGGCGAAACCGGTCTGGTTACGCAGGCCGTGCAGCGGGACGTGAAGAACGGGGTCCCGTACGAGGCCTACCTGTGCGGCAGTCCGGGCATGATCGACGCCTCGATCAAGGTCCTCAACGAGCTGGGGATTACGAACGACCGGGTGTTCTACGACAAATTCGCGTGAGAGGGCCATATGAAACAGGGACCTGACGAGCAACAACTGGACGTCTCGCTGAGGGCCTCCACCCTGGTGGCCGGCGGTTTCATGGGCGATGACCTCCGCAGCGTGACCGAGGTGATCGATGCGGACGCGGGCGAGCTGTTCCGGCTGGGTATGACCCTCAAGGAACTGGCCTCGCGGATGCAGGAGATCACTGACAAGGCGGCTCCGGCACAGGGGTTGTGGGTGGAGATCGCTCCCGGCCGGGAGGCCCAGGTGGACGAAACACGAGGATCTTCCCCCTGTCCGTGGCGGCATCAAGGTCGTTACTTCAAGCGGATCACCACCGTTCGACGCAAGGATTCCGACGAGGTCTTGCGATGGTCCGACCTGGGCATGCACATGATCGCCAGGCACGGTTTTTTCGAAGGCAAGGGCTCGATGTTTCGATTGGAGCCTGCCGATCTGGTCAAGATGCTCTTTTGACCGCGATCCTGGATTTGGGCTCCCCAGTCATTCCTCCACTGCGGAATTGAACCATTCGACAACTCCGACCCTAGTACTTGTAGCGAGAGGCCGCATGAGTGAACCGCGGCCTCTGGGGTGGGGAAGGAGTCGTAATGGGGATCAGACTATACTATGAACCCAATCTGAAGCAGCCCATCATGATTTGCGGCTGGTCAGGGATCGGCAAAGTCGGCCTGGTCGCCATCAACACGATGCGCAGGCTGGCCAAGGCAGAACCCTTTGGGGAGATCGAACCGGAGGGCTTTTTCGAGCCTTCGCGCGCCTTGATCGTCAATGGATTGATCGAAGATATGCGTTTCCCGGCCACCCGATTCTATGCCTTTCACGGATCGACCCAGGACGCAGTCTTCCTCGTCGGCGAGCAGCAGCCTTCGGATCCACACAAGACGTATGAGATGGCCGAAATGGTCCTCGATGTCGCGGACATGCTGGGCTGCCGGCGGATCTACACAGCCGGTGCGGGAGTAACGACGATCCACCATACGAACAAGCCGAAGGTGTGGGCGGTGCCGAACAGCCTGGACCTGATTCCTGAGATTCGAGAGTACCGAAACACCATTCTCATGTCGGAGACTCGGGATCGGCAAGGCGAGGGAACCATCACCGGTCTCAACGGCCTGCTGCTGGGTGTGGCGAGGAGCAGGGATGTGGAGGCGATCTGTCTGATGGGGGAGGTTCCCTACTACCTGCAAGGGGCGCCATGGCCTTATCCGAAGGCGTCGATCTCCGTGTTGGAGGTCCTCGGCGAAATCCTCCACGTGCCGCTGGACTTGCGAGAACTCCAGGAGACCGCTGAGAAGGTGGAAGAGAACATCGACCAGGTCCTCGACGCACTGGTCACCGCGGACGAACTGCCCGAGCAGGTTCGAGAGGAGATGGAGATCCTGCGGCACCCCCGGCGAGCGGACCTCGGCCCGATTACAGAAGCCGAACAGAAAGACATTCTGGAGCATATCGATGAGCTCTTCAAAGACAACTCCGACAAGGAAGCCTGAGGTCTGTCGCTTCACGTCGCAGCCGCGTCTGGAGAAGCCCTCGTTGATTGTGGGCTGGATGAAGGACATCGGGGATGTCAGCCGGGGGGTGGGCGACTTCCTGGCCGGCGCGGCGGGAGGACACAGCTTCTGTCAGATCGAGCCGACGGATTTCTTCCCCGTGGGCGGGGTGGCCGTCGAGAGCAACATCGCCACTTTCCCGCAGAGCCGGTTCTTCCACGACGGTCGCAACAACCTGCTGCTGTTTCGGTCCGACGAGCCCCAGTCGCGACGGTACGAGTTCCTCAACGCGGTGCTGGATTTGGCGGAGCACTACAAGGTGGAGTCTGTGTACACGGTCGACGGGATCGTGTCGATGATCCCTCATACGTTCGATCGCCGGGTGTTCGGAGTCTTCAGCGGCGCCGAGGTCCAGCGAAGGCTCAAGTGGCATCTGCCTGTCGGGCTGCGTTGGCATGGGACGCCGCACATGAGCACGTACCTGCTCTGGCTGGCGGGGCGCAGGGGCCTCCGGGCGGCCGGTCTCTGGATCGAGGTTCCGTTCTATCTTTCGGATCGCCAGGACGCTCAGGCTGTCAGATCGGCTGCGTCATTGCTGGGCGGGATCGTCGGTTGGGACTATGAAACCCAGGAGTTGGACCGGCGAGCGGCCGAACAGGAGGAGATGCTTGCCCACCTGCGGCACGAGGATCTGGAGATCGACGCCAGGATACAAAGGCTCGAAGAGGGCGAGCCATTGGACGACGACGAGCAGGTGGAGTTGACCGAGGCGATCCAGGGGGCGTTCCGAAAGCATGGATAGAAGGGTGCAGCCATTGGGGATTGGGGCCGGGCGGGCCGACCCGGTTGAGGTTATCAGGAGTGACAGGGAATGTCGGACCATATGGTGTTTCAGGACTGTCCGGACTGGCAGAAGGAGGCCATCAAGTCTTACTGGCAGCAGAAGGTGCCGCGGATCGAGAGGCTTCTGACGCGATTCCCCGAAGATCAACGGGAACTGCGTTTGACCGTGACGCACAAGGCCAAACGTCATGACGTCCGCGCGGTTCTGCTCTTGCCCACAGGCTCCCTGGCCGCAGAGGCTTCCTCGCCGACGGACCGCGAAGCGATCGACGCGGTGGTCGACAAGCTGGTCGGAGGGATCCGCCGGCACAAAGACCTGATCCGCCGGGAGCATCTGTACGATCGCAATCGGCATCGTCGCGAGGCGTCCCGGCGTGTTGAGTCGCGACTGCGCCCCGAGCCTCCCGGCCTGGACAAGGACGCGTTCTTCAGTCTGCTGACCCCTTTGATGGATCGGCTCTGGGATCACGCCCACCACGAGTTGGTCATCGCAGAGTTGCAGAGGCGGATCGGACGCGAGCAGGTGGTGGTGGATGATCTGCTCGACGAGGTGATTCTGCGGGCCTGGTCCCGACTGGACCGGTGGGATGACCGTCGGCCCCTGGAGGTATGGCTGACCCAGCTTCTGCACGAGACGCTCGACGAGCAGATCGCAAGGGTGCGGGAGGCTCTGCCTTTGGACGATTCGGTGCAAGGGGTCGGATCGGGCCTCGATACACCGGAGCCCATCCTCTCGGACGACACCCCGATTTGGGAAACCCCCAATCCAGTGACGTTCGAAGACGTGCTGCCGTGCCACGAGGCGGACGAGCCCTGGGCCCAGTTGGCGGCGATCGATCAGATGAAGTGGGTGATGACGCAACTGAGCGATGCACCCGCCGACCGGCGCAGAGCGTTCACCCTGCACGTGCTCGACGGCTGGGAACCCGACGAGGTCGCGATGATTCAGGGGCGGTCGGTGGACGAGGTCCGTGGCGATATCGAGGAGGTCCAGCGGATGCTCCGAAGCCGACTTGGGAGCGAATCGGAAATGCATCCTTCCGGTTCGCCTGCGGCCCGCCATGCGGAGTAAGGAGGCCGTCGAAGGGCTTCGCTGTAGGCGGTGGAAGCTATCTATTGCCTTAGCAAGGACTTACGACATGTCCGCATCTCCAGCGTCATGCGAAGAAACCCGATTCCGTGCGCACGGATAGCCCGTCCATCAGGGCGTTCGCAAAATCATCGAAAAATGCCTTGCCATCGGAGGGTGACCTCCATAGAATACGGGTTTCATTGTGGTTTGGATTTACGATCTCGGGAGATTAACCGTGAAAACGAAGTTACTGGATGCAGTTGAGAGCAAGAGCCTGAAGAAAGAGATACCGCACTTTGAGGTCGGCGACACGGTGGACGTGCACTGCCGCATCCAGGAAGGCGACAAGACCCGGACCCAGATCTTCACCGGCACGGTCATCGCCCGCAAGGGTCGTGGCGTCAGCGAGAGTTTCACCGTCCGGCGGATCGTCGCCAACGAAGGCGTCGAGCGGCAGTTCCCGCTCCATTCGCCCAACGTGCTGGACATCGTGCCCACCCGCAGCGGCAAGACCCGCCGGGCAAAGCTGTACTTCCTGCGCGAGCGGACGGGCAAGGCCGTCAAGCTCTCGCAGCGGCACAGCGAGCACACCAGCAAGTAATTGACGATCTGCGATTTACTATTTACGATCTGAGAACTTGGGCGCGCTTCCCACGGCGGGCAGCGCGCCCAAATAGTAAATGGTCGATAGTAAATCCTAGATCCTATGCTGTTCCTCATTCGACGCAGGCTGCTGAATGACAGAGCCCGGCTCGGCCGGTGGGGGGAGAGACGCTGCGAGCGATACCTCCGAAACAAGGGCTTGCGAACCCTCACCCGGAACTACTCCTGCAAAGTCGGCGAACTGGACCTGGTCATGGTGGATGCCGACGGCACGCTGGTCTTCATCGAGGTCCGCTCCCGAGCCGATGAGCGATTCGGTCCGGCCGAGGCGACGGTCAACTCGGCCAAGCGGGCCCGCGTGGCCAGGGCCGCCCGCCACTTCCTGGCCGTCCACAAGATCGAAGACCGCCCCCTGCGTTTCGACGTCGTTACCCTGATCCTCGGCCGCCGCGGCCCTCCAGAAATCCGCCACTACGAAAACGCCTTCATACCATAGACCCCACGATTTGAAATGCCCCCGTGGGTGTGGTATATACTGCCGGCACAAGTGCCAATGAGTCCGGAAGACAGGATCAGATCATGGGAATCACATTGTCGCTCGACGAGATGGCCCTTGTTGACTTGGACCAGGCACGAGAGAGAATCCGAGAAGCCACGCGATGAAAATCAGGATTTTGGAGGCTCCGGGGCTAGACCGGTGCGAACTGTCGTCGCGCCTTGGCGTGGATACGTGAGGGATTGCCGTAGACCATGAATCTGATCGATACTCATTGTCATCTGACGTTTGAGCCGCTTTCGGCGGATGTGCCGGGGGTGATCGAGCGGAGTCGGGCGGCGGGCGTCGCCGGGTGGATCACTGTGGGGACGCACCTGGAGGACAGCCGGCGGGCTGTGGAACTGGCGGGGCACTATGAGAATATGTACGCCACGGTGGGGATTCATCCGCATGATGCCCATAGTGCGGACTCGCGGGCTCTGGAAGAGTTGAAACAGGCGGCCCGGCGGGAGAAGGCCGTCGCGATCGGCGAGACCGGCCTGGACTTTCACTACAATTTCTCCAAGCAGCCGGACCAGAGACGCGTGTTCGCTGCCCATCTTGACATCGCCCGCGAGCTGGGCTTGCCTGTGGTGATTCACTCCCGCAGTGCATTCGAGGAGACGATGGAGATTCTCGATCGCTGCGGCGGAGGACTTGCCGGCGTGGTCTTTCACTGCTTCAGCGGTTCGGCGGATCAGGCTCGAATGGTCCTGGACAGGGGCTATTTCGTGTCGTTCACGGGCGTCATCACCTTCAAGAATGCCGAAACGACACGCGATGCCGCACGGATCGTCCCTCTGGACCGACTGATGATCGAGACGGATTGCCCCTACATGTCGCCCGAACCGGTCCGCAGCCGCAAGCCCAACGAGCCTGCTCTGATGATCCACACGGCCCGGTTTCTGGCGCAGCTCAAGGGCCTCAGTCTGGAGGATTTGGCGGCGGCGACCACGCGGACGGCCGTTGGGTTCTTCCGTCTCCAAGGTTTTGATTCCCCCTCGATTTCCTGAGTTCCCCAGATCCCATCGGGATGCCGTTTGGAGGCTTGGATGATGCTGTATATCGTTTCACCAAGTGTCCAAACATGACAAAATGGCGTTTTTCAGTATGAAACGCAGGGTTGCGTTGGCACGATTTGACTTTCGGTCTCGCCGGCCCCTATATTTAGTAGTTAAACCTATGAGTGACATCGCCGGGGCCGGGGTCTTTTCTGAGTCTGACCCCTGGCTGGTGGAGGATTTCCGCTGAAGGCGCGAAGGAAGGACTTGCGTAGCGTTCTATGCCAGGGGTGTATGACCATGCTGCGATCAGCCGGGTGCAGCAGGCGAATGACATTGTTGACGTGATCGGTGAGCACGTCAGCCTGAAAAGGAAGGGCCGCGAATGGCTCGGTCTGTGCCCATTCCATGAGGACCACAGGCCGAGCATGTACGTCAACCCGGACAAGCAGATCTACAAATGCTTCGCCTGCGGGGCCGGCGGCGACGTCCTGAAGTTCGTGCAGATGCGCGAAGGACTGACGTTTCCGCAGGCGATCGAGCGCCTGGCTGAGCGCGCCGGAGTCCAGTTGGAGCCGGTCCGTCGGATGGTGTCGCAGGAGCCGGGCCAGGCGGATTCGATCGATCCCAACCTGCTGGCCAAAGCCAACAAGTGGGCGATGCAGTTCTTCCAGGATTGTCTGAACGACCCTGAGAAGGGCAAGCAGGCGAGGGACTATCTGGCCGAGCGGAAGATCTCAGCGGATAGCATCAAGACCTGGCGACTGGGACTGGCTCCGAACGCGTCGGACGCTTTGGCCAGAGCCGCGGCGGCCAAGCGGGCGTCTTTGAACGTCTTGCAGGCGGTCGGCCTGATCACCGGGCCCAATCAGGACAAGTTCGTCAATCGGCTGATGTTCACCATCACCGACGCCACCGGGCGGGTGATCGCGTTCGGCGGGCGGACGTTGAACGGTATGGGCGCCAAGTACGTAAACTCGCCGACGACGCCGCTGTTCGACAAGAGCAACACGCTGTATGGCTTGGAGCAGGCTCGTCATGAGATCGTCCGGACGGGCACCGCGGTCATCGTCGAGGGGTACACCGACGTGATCATGGCCCACCAGGTCGGGTGCACGAACTTCGTGGCGACGTTGGGGACGAGTTTCACCGCTGGGCACGGTCGGACCCTTCGGCGATACGCCAAGAAAGTCGTGCTGCTGTTCGACAGCGACACCGCCGGCATGGCCGCGGCGAACCGGGCCCTGGAGGTTTGTCTATCGCAGCACCTGGACATCAAGCTGGCTTTCGTCCCGCAGGGCAAGGACCCGTGCGATTTTGCCACTCTATCGGGCAAGGAAGGTCTCGATCGGGTGATCGAGCAGGCGATCGACGTGTTGCAGTTCAAATGGGACAAGCTGACGGAAACCTTCGCCTCGGGAGACACGCTGGCCGGTCGCAAGGCCGCGTTGGACGAATTTCTGCAGGCGGTCGCGATCGGGGTCGCGTCGGAGACGCTCGCGGTGGCCGAGAGCGGCGCGTTTGTCCACAAGGTGGCCAAGATCATCGGGTTGGCTCCGAGAGACTTGTATGCCGAGCTGAACCGACGAAGGCAACGCGTCGCGACGACTTCCGGGGCCGAGTCCCGGCGGGCGGAAGGTTCGCAGGCTGTCGATTGGGGCCAGGGGCTTTATGCAGCGGCGCAGAAGGAGATTCTCGAGGTGCTGCTCAACGAGCCGGGACTGTTTCATTCCATCGAACAGGACATCACGGAGGATCTGTTCGACGTTCCAATCCTGAGCCGGATCGCCTCGACGTTGTTCGAGCTGCTCCGCTCGGGGGAGGATTTCACGATCAATCGGGTGCTGGCGCGGGTCGAGTCGCCGGAACTGGGCCAGAGCATCGTCGAGCTTCAGCAGATTGGCGAAGGCAAGGGGTGCTATGACCGTCGTCTGGACGATGCATTGGGTATTCTGCGCCGTCGAAAGGACCGAACCGACGGAGACGTTCGGACCCAGACGACCGGTCCTCGGGTGGATTCGACAGGGATCCCGCGTGGACGTCCCGGCCGCCAGAATCCGCACAGCATCGGCCTGACGTAGCGGCCAAGGTGCGATAACCCTCTGCGGCGTGAACCATTACGCGAAGGGGGCCGTACAACGGGTGAATCCAGAAAACAGGCAAGGATACGGGAATTTTTGGCTTCACAAGGGTGGTTGGCGATGACTTTTTCAGTTTCACTTTAGTGGAGTCGGCATTGTGGCGAAAAAAGGAATGAGGTCGAAGAAAGCAAAGGATATGACTCAGACGGAAGTCCAGAACAAGTCCGATACGGTGAAGCCCGAGGCGCAGGACCCCGACGCGCTGACCAAGACGCTCGTCGCGAAAGGCAAGAAGAAGGGGTTCCTGACCTACGAGGAGATCAACGAGTCGCTGCCCGACGACGCGGTCAGCGCCAAGCGGCTCGAGAAGCTCCTGAGCACGCTCGACGAGATGGGCATTGCGGTGGTCGATGAGAGCGACGCCGAAACGCAGAGCGCCGGCAAGATAGACGAGGAGTTCGAAGAAGACGCTGAGCCGGGCGAAGAGGAAGAAGAAGTCGTCATCGAGGAGGAAGCGGAAGAGGAAGAGACGCTCGAACGCGAGTTCGTCGAGGGCGAGGTGTCCCACCGGATCGATGATCCCATCCGCATGTACCTGACCCAGATGGGCCAGATCCCACTGTTGACCCGCAAGGATGAGATCGCACTGGCACGCAGGATCGAGATCGCCCGCATGGTGTTCCGGCGCAAGATGCTCCAGAGCGACTATTGCGCCCGCAACGCCATGGAGTTGATCCAGCAGGTCTCCGACGGCTCGATGTCCTTCGACCGAACGATCAAGACCGGCACGGCGCCGCTGACCACCAAGGGCGTGATCAAGAAGCGGATGACGGAGAATCTCAAGACCATCTCCGAGCTTCTGGAGATCGATCAGAAGCTCTTCAAGAATATCTGTGGGTGCGCGGACCAGGCCAAGGCGACCGCCGACGCCAGGCACCTTCGCAGGAACCGTCGCAAGATCGCCGCGCTGCTGGAAGAGCTGAGCCTTCGGACCAGCCGCATCCAGCCTATGAAGATCAAGCTGCAGGGCATCTGCGAAAAGATGCGCCAGCTTCAGAAGACCATCGAGGCCGGCGTCAACGAGATCATGACCGCCGACGACATCCTGGCGGCCAAGCAGGAACTGGCCGGTTTGCAGGAATTGGTTCTGGAGCAGCCCGATCCCCTGGAGAACAAGCTTCGCAAGATGGAGCGGATCTTCTCTCAGTACGAAGAGGCCAAACGCACGCTCTCCAGCGCCAACCTGCGTCTGGTCGTCTCGATCGCCAAGAAGTACCGCAATCGGGGCCTGAGCTTCCTGGATCTGATCCAGGAAGGCAACACCGGCTTGATGCGCGCGGTCGACAAGTACGAGTACCGCCGGGGCTACAAGTTCAGCACGTACGCCACCTGGTGGATTCGCCAGGCCATCACGCGGGCGATCGCCGATCACGCCAGGACGATCCGCATCCCGGTCCACATGATCGAGACGATGAGCCGGATCCGCAGCGCGTCGAAGATCCTGCACCAGGAACTCGGCCGCGAGCCTACGATCGAAGAGATCGCCGGCGAGGTCGGCATGTCCGTCCAGGAGACTCGCAGGGTTTTGAACATCTCCAAGCACCCGATCAGCCTGGACCGGCCCATCGGGGACAGCGAGGATTCCTACTTCGGCGACTTTATCGAGGACGACGACGTCGATTCGCCGGTCGCTTCCGCGACGCAGGAGATGCTCAAGGAGCGCATCGACATGGTCCTCAAGACCCTCTCCTACCGCGAGCGGGAGATCATCAAGCTCCGCTACGGCATCGGCGACGGTTACACCTACACGCTTGAGGAAGTCGGGCGGATCTTCAAGGTCACCCGCGAACGCGTCCGCCAGGTCGAAGCCAAGGCGATCCGCAAGCTGCAGCACCCGGTCCGCGCCCGCAAGCTCGAGGGATTCCTCGACCACAAGTCCGCCTAGGATGTCTTGCCTAATAGAAGAAGACCTTTCGGCCGGAGAGTTCCGAACCCCCGGCCGTTCTTGTTTCGTCGCACTTCGATTGCCGTCGTCCCGTTTCCTGCGCACCTGGCGGGGGGCAAGCGGATGCCGCCCGAGAGAAAAAAAACGCATCGTGTAGAGGCGGACAGGGTCCGGAATTGTTATATTGGTGCGCGTTGACTGTGAACACAAGTCGTGAAGCGCCGGACAAGAGGGCGGTTGTCGCCCGACGAAACTGTTGAGAAAAGGAGGACACCATGGTTCGACGGTTGGCATCATCCACTGGCATAGCGATCGTGTTACTATCCGCCTGCGTTCTCCCGGCCGCAGGGCAGATGAAGCTCGGCGATTTCGTCGAGAACGGGGGGTACGGCTGGATCATCGGGCGGTGGGTCAGCGAGATGGACGGGAACAAGATCGAACTCGACTACCAGTGGATTCTGGACAAGAACGCGGTGTTGACCGAGCTGAAAACAGGGGAGTTCAAATTCCGGGGCATGATCCAGATCTCGCCAAGCACGGGCGAGGTAACTGAAACCGCCGCCGACACCATGGGCGGCACCTGGAAAGGGGACTGGACGGACGAGGGCGGGGATCTGGTTTGCCGCATCCGACAAACGGATGCGAGCGGGCAGGTGAACCGGTTCGAGCTGGTCCATGCCAGGGTGGACGCCGACACGATGACGGTTGCGATGCACCGCGTCGACAACAGCGGCAGCCGCAGTTCCGAACCGCCGATCAAGGCCACATACAAACGCCAGCGCGGAGTCGTCGCAACGCCGCCGGCCGCGACGCGGACCGAGCGATCCACGGACTATCAGAAACTCGGTGATCTTGTTGCTGAGGGCGGGTACGAGTGGATGGTCGGCAAGTGGCTTGCCAGCGACAACGAGGGGCAATACGCCCTCGAACACTCCTGGACGCTCGACAGGCACGCGGCCCTGGTGGACTTGAAGATGGGCAACTTCGCCTATCACGGCATGATCGTGTGCATTCCGTCGCGTCAGGAGATCATCCAAGTGGGCGCCGACAACATGGGCGGCCTCTGGCAGGGCACCTGGGAGCAGAGCTACGACGGCGCCTCACACAGGATCGAATACACCGGCGCCGACGGCTCCACGCGGAAGATGGAGCATGTGTACTCGAGGACCGACGGCGACACGTTCCAGGTGAAGGAATACAGCGGCCAGTCTTCTGAACTCCGCCGGACGCTCACGTTCAAGCGTCAGAAGGCCCCGACTGCGACGAAATAGGCATGGTGTGATTTCCCCCGGCTTTGGGCGGCAATCTCGATCCTCCAGGGACGAGATTGCCGCCCCTGTCATGGCGAAACGACGTTTCGTCGTCTGGCCCTTGTTGCACGAGGGGAGGGCGGTTATACTGGTCCGCGAGATGGCCAATGAACCGGGCGCTCTGTATCGCCCCGAGACCGAAAGGAATGACACTTCAGGAGGCCGGATGTGACGACCGTTCGCAGCGAGAATCCACGATTGTCGGGGTTGAAGGGGAACTTGCAGACTGTCATCTACGGCAAGACTGAGAGCATCGACGTGGTGATCGTCGCTCTGCTGGCAGGGGGCTCGATCCTGATCGAGGACGTCCCCGGCGTAGGCAAGACGACTCTGGCCAAGGCGCTGGCCAAGAGCATCGACGCAAATTTCCGTCGGATTCAGTTCACGCCCGACCTCCTGCCGGCGGACATCCTGGGCTCTTCGATCTACAACCCGGTCAGCGGCGAGTTCCGGTTCGAGCCGGGTCCGATCTTCTGCAACATCCTGCTGGCCGACGAGATCAACCGGGCCTCGCCTCGGACTCAGTCGGCCCTGCTGGAGGCGATGAACGAGAGCCAGGCGACGATCGAGGGCCAGCGGCGTCCGCTGCCGCAGCCGTTCCTGGTGATCGCGACGGAGAACCCGCTGGAATTCCACGGGACGTACCCGCTGCCGGAGGCGCAGTTGGACCGGTTCCTGGTCCGTCTGGGCATCGGTTATCCGGCGGCCGAGGTCGAGATCGACATCCTCAAGTCGCATACGCAGGCCGAGCCGCTCGAGAAGATCGAGCCGGTGCTCGGCTTGGAGGAAGTCCGTCAGATCCAGCAGGAAGTCGCAGGCGTCCACATCGACGACGGCGTCCTGGAGTACATGGTGGAGATCGTGCACACCACGCGGCACGACAACCGGCTTCAGCTCGGCATCAGCACGCGGGGCACGCTGATGCTCTGCCGCGCGGCGCGAGCCCACGCGTATTACGAGGGCCGCGACTACGTGATTCCCGACGATGTTCTGTGGTGCGCGCCCTACGTGCTGCCGCACAGAATGGTCCTGACCGCCAAGACCCGCTACAGCGGCGCGACGGCCAAACAAATTGTCGCGGACATCATCAGCCGCATCAAGGTCCCGGTCTGAGGAGAGCGCCATGGACAGGGTTCAGGGCAAGCTCTACATCGGTCCCACCGAGGCCGGCAAGGTGTATCTTCACGGGGTCGGCTTCGTGGTTCTGGCGAGCCTTGCGGTGCCGGCTTTCGGCGCCCTGGCGATTCTGCTGGCCGTGTGCATCGTCGCGGTGACAGTCGGGTTCATCCTGCGGCCGCGGGTACGTGTCACCGGCAATCTCCCCGATCGGGTCCTCGCCGGTCAGGCGACGCATCTGACCTACACGATCGAGAACGCCGGGCGTCTGACCGCCTACAACCTGTCGGTGAGGTTTCCCGCCTTGCCTGAGGCGATCGAACTGGTGGGTCGGACGCAGGTGCTCTCCCGTCTGAGGCCCGGCGAGACGGCCAAGGTCGCCCTGGCGATCCGCCCGAAACGCCGCGGATGTCACCCGATCGGCGTGCCGATCTGCGAGTCAAGTTTTCCGTTCGGTCTATTCCGCATCGGCATGATGCGCAGAGACGCCCAAACCTTGCTGGTCCTGCCGGCTTTCTTCTGGCTTCGGGTCCCTCTGCACTACATGAGTCGGCACGTGAACACCAGCAGCCCGCGGTCGTCGGGACGGTTGGGAAGCACGCCCGAGTACATCGGGAGCCGCCCCTTCGCGTCGGGCGATTCGCCTCGGCGGATCGACGTCCGGGCGTGGGCTCGCCTGGGCGCTCCGGCTACGAAGGAGTACGACGACGACCTCGACGACTATGCCGCCTTCGTGCTGGACACTCGCGTGCCGGAGGGTCGTTTGAAATCGAAGCCGGGAGAGATCCCCGAACTGGAGGCTGCGGTGAGTCTCTGTGCCTCCGCGGCCTATTCGATTCGGGAGGATTGCCTGATCGATTTGTTGCTGGTCGGTTCTGAACGACACGAATTCACCGCGTTTCCCAAGGGCGCGCGGTTCGATCGCATCCACGAAGTTCTGGCCGGGGTCGAGCCTTCGGGGGACTATGCGCTCGACCAGATCGGTCCGCTCCTGGAGGGCCGGCTGCAGGAGATTTCCGAGATCGTGTTCATTGTGCTGCAATGGGACCCGATGTACCGACGCCTGGCGGACTGGGCCCAGCGCGCGGGCTGTCATACGACGGTCGTCGTGATCGGCCGGCCCGAGGCCTCCGCGATCGAGGGGGATTGGTCCGGGGACATCCGGTTCCTCTCGATCGACGACGTCCTTGCAGGACGGGTGGAACAATTGTGAAATCGCAGAGAATCATCGCGGGCGCCATGATCATGGGCGGTTCGTTCGTGGTCGCTGTGACCTCGGGCGACATCGCCTTCCCGGCGATTCTCTGCGTGCTCGGCATGGTCGGACTGGAAGGGCGGTTCACCGTCGGCATCCGGCCGGAAAGGGGGTTCATCACCGCGCTGTTGTTGCTCCTGCTGGCGGTGCTGTTCGCGATCCACTGCAAGCTCGCGAATACGCCGACGGACCAGCTTGCCGCGTTCGCCTGGGAGACGATCGCCCGGTACTTCCTCTCGTGCATGGTCCTGATCCTGTTTCTGAGGTCGCGACGGCAGCCGGAGTCTTCGGACGCCGCGATTCGCGCCTCGGAGCGGGCGACGGCGCCCTTGCCGCCGGGATTGGCGCTGTTTCACATGGGCGCCGTGATGGCCTGCGGGCAGGTCTTGCTCCTGGACGATCGATACATTCTGTTCCGGCTCATGGAATTGGGCGCCGTCGGGATGGTCGTGCTCTATGCCTGGAGCGCCGCATGGGGCCCTCGATGGACCGAGACCTCAGCGGACGCAAAACGGCGGCAGTCGTTGTGGTTCCACGCTTCCTATGCGGTGCTGGCGGTCGTGTCGATCAACCTCGGATGGGTCGGGGGCTCTGTGCTCTACAGCCGGGTCGAGTCCCTCAATCTGCTGCCCACCTGGCTCTGGCGCGCCAACGTGCCCCTGGACACCTCGGCTGCGGGAGTCTCCCAAGTCGGCTTCTCCGCGAGCGGGAAGATCTCCGGAGTCCTGGCCATCATGGAGGACACCAACTCCGAGGTCGTGCTGCGAATCACCAGCTCGGCCAGTCCCGGCTATCTGCGGGCGATGGCCTTCATCACCTACCGTCCGTCGGAGTGGAAGGAAGGATCAAACCTCAGTCACGTGTACCAGGATGAGAGCCGCCTGATCGGTCGCATGGGGCTCTTCCGTCTGAACAGCCGGGAACCCAATCGGGAAATGACCGTTCGGCATGAGTCCACGGTGATCGACGCTCTATTCCTGCCCTTGGGAGCCTGCTCGATCGAGGCCCCCTTCGAGTACCTGTTGCGGGACGACGACAATGGTACGCTCCGGTCCCGGGAGACCCGTGCCAACCTGACCTATCATGTGGATTATTCCACCTCGCTGAACATGGATCCACCGTCGCCCGACAGGATACGGCGGATGACCAATCTGCAGCACGTTGACCCGCGGTTTCGGCCGCTGGCCAACCGGATCTTTCGGAACAGCAGGACGACCGCCGAGAAAATCGAGGCGGTGACCCAGTATTTCCACACGAATTACAGCTATTCGCTGGGGTTGGCTGTCCCGCCGGATCAAGACCCCGTGACCTACTTCCTTCTGGAGGCGTCCACCGGCTACTGCGAGTACTTCGCCACCGGCGCGGCTCTCCTGCTGCGTTTCGCGGACGTCCCCACCCGTTATGTCACCGGCTTTCTCGTGACCGAGCGGGATGCGGACGGCAAGTCCTGGATCGCTCGGAACATGGACGCGCACGCCTGGGTGGAGGCGTGGGACCGGGAGCGCAATACGTGGGTGATCGTCGAGGCCACGTCGCAGCAAGATCTGGCGAACAATTCGCGGGACGATTCCTGGCTGGCGAACCGGACGGGCCGCAGTGTGCTGGTGACTCGCCTCATCCAGGCTGTGTACGATTATGGTCTGTTGGGTCTCGTCGGCTGGTTCTTCAAGGTGTACAGTCTTCGCATGGCCATCGCCATGTCGCTGGCGTTTCTCGGCGCCGCGGTAGGATTGACTCTGTTGCGGCGTCGCCGGAGAGTCCGCCGACGAGCCGTCCGGAGGCTCGCTCTGACACCGGAATTGCAGGCCCTGCACAGGTTGCTGGCGACGGTGGATCGAAAGGCCAGGTCGGTCGGCGCCCGTCGGGGGGCTCACGAGACGCTGCACGCCTTTGCGGCGCGAATCCGCCCTGCGTCCACGGAGTCGGATGGCGAGGTCGGCAAACTGGCGGACTGGTATCTCGCTTACGCGGGCCTGCGCTACGGCGGGTCGATCAGCCGCGAACGTATTGTGGAGCTTCAGCGTCTTTCCCAGAAACCGCGGGGGACTCCCTAGAGCAGTGTCTCGTACCCCGATTCTGGGGTTCTGTTGATCAGGAGGTAACATGGAGAACAGACTCAGTCGAAGACATCTCTTGGGGACCCTGGGCGGTGGTGCGGCGTTGGCCCTGTGGCCCGCAGGTTCCGTTCTGACTCGGGTCGCTGTGGGGGCACCCGTGGGGATTTCGCCGGAGTGGATCGATCCGCCGCATGAATTCTCGCAGATTCCCTTCTGGTTCTGGAACGACGACCTGTCGGAGGCGGAGTTGCTGCGACAGATCGAGGATTTCCAGGCCCACGGCGTCCACGGGTTCTTGGTTCATCCGCGGGCCGGCCTGCCCAAGAGCATTGGTTGGCTCAGCGAGCGGATGATCGGGTTCATGCGATTCGCCATCGAGCGGGCCGCCGAGCGGGACATGAAGGTCATTCTCTACGACGAAGGCATGTACCCCAGCGGCTCGTCGAGCGGGCAAGTGGTTGCAGAAAACCCAGCCTATCGGACTCGCGGCCTCGTCTGCGTCGATCTGGACGAGGCCAAACCCCAGACCGAGGTTCAGGGCGTCAAGATCGGCGATACGGGCCAGCCCGAACCGGCGGCGGGGCAGAATCTCGTCGCCATCGTTCGACGGAAGAACGGCCATCGCGTCGCGGTGGTCGATCGGGCAGCCCAGGAGGGACGGTCGGTCATTCGCGGTCTGCACTTCACGCAGGACGATCCGCCGCGACGCGCGGACCGGCGGGAGGTGCCGGAAAACCAGCCGCCCGGGGCGGATATCCTGAACCCCGAGTCGGTCGCCTGCTTCATTCGACTGGTCTATCAGCGGTACTACGACGAGTTCGGCAAGCACTTCGGCAAGACGATCACCGCGATCTTCACGGACGAACCTTCCCTGCTGGCCCGCAGCGGAGAACGGGGCATGGTCCCTGGGACCACGGGGATTCTCGAACACGTCAGCGCATTTCTCGGCTACGATTTCGCCAAGCATCTGGCGACCCTGTGGTACGACGACGAGCCCGACGCCGCGATGCACCGCCGCAACTACAGTCGGGCTCTCGAAGCCCGCCTCGAACAGACGTTCTATCACCAGATCTCCGAATGGTGCAAGACTCACGGCGTCGCTTTGTGCGGCCACCCGGCCGGCGGCGACGACATCGGACCGCTTCGGCACTTCCAGATTCCCGGCCAGGACATCGTCTGGCGATATGTCGAGCCCGACAACCCCTCGGCTCTCGAAGGCGAGCAATCCACGCAGGCCAAGTGCGCCTCCTCGGCGATGATCCACCTCGGTCGTCGGCGCAACCTGAACGAGTACTGCGGAGCCTTTGGTCACAACTTCACCTTCGAGGAGATGAAGTGGCTGGCGAACTGGCTGCTCGTTCGCGGCTGCAATCTGCTGGTGCCGCACGCGTTCTATTACTCCATCCGCGGCCCGCGGATCGATGAGCGGCCGCCGGACGTCGGGCCCAACAATACGTGGTGGCTCCAGTTCAAGCCGTTCGCAACGGCGACCTCGCGGCTTTGCTGGCTCAACACCGACAGCACGCACATCTGCGGGCTGGCCATCCTGGGCCTGAACGACTGGCTTCCGTGGCGGGCGGCCAAGATGTGCTTCCAGAACCAGCGGGATTTCAACTATATCGAAGCCCGCCACCTGTGGGAGGACGCCCGTGTCGACGGCGAAGGGGTCCATCTGGCGGGCATGCACTATCGCGCGTTGATTCTCGAAGAGGACCCGCCGGCCCAGGCTGGCCCCGCGATCGATGCGCTCGCGAAGGCCGGGCGGATCATCCGCTGGAATGGATCGATGACCGCAGAGGAACTCGTGGCACGGATCGATGAGTTGGTGCCGCCGGACGTGCAGGCGACTCCGGCGTCCCCAGACCTGCGGGTGCGCCACGTCCGCAAGAGCGGCCGGGACTATTACCTGCTTTTCAACGAAGGGGCCAAGGACCTCGAATGCCGCTTGACGCTTTCTGCCAAGGGCAGCCGGATCCTGATGGATTCCGTCAGCGGTCGGAGTGAACCGACGGCAACCGACAGCACGATGCGCCTGGCTGGACATGCGATGCAAGTCCTGGCTGTTGCATGAGCCTGATTCCGATTCAATGCGACAGCATCTGCTCGTACATTCGATACGAGCGGGCGCGCATGCCGATCTGCTGGTAGGCCTGCCGGGCCAGGTGGTTGGATTGCTCTACGTACAGGCGGATGCCGCAGACTCCGCCCTGGTGGAGGGCCTGGGCTTTGACGAACTCGTGCAGTTGTCGGAAGATCCCCCGGCGGCGAGACATCGGGCGGATGTACAGGCTCTGTATCCACCAGAATTGGCCGCACCGCCAGTCGCTCCATTCGAACGTGACCAGCAGGCAGCCGACGACCTGTCCATCCGTTTCGGCTACGATGTAGAATCCATGCTCTGGCCTGGCAAAGACTTCGCCAACGCCTCGAATCAAGGTGTCCCGGCTCAGCAGCACGTGCTCGGTCTCCCAAGCCATGGCCATATTGAACTCCGCGATGGCGTCGATGTCTCTCGGGTCGGCGAGCCGGATCTGTGTATCGGAATCCACTGACTGCTCCTTGGGATGGGGACTATCGCAGCTGATGCCGCAGTTGATCGAGCAGTTCCGTGACGAGTCGGGCGCGCGAGGATTCGCCTGTGCCAGAAAGTCGCATTTGCCGTCGCTCGATACGATCGTCGGGTAGTCGGAAAGCGACGTCCACGAACGAAGCGCCCGCGGCATTAAGGCGGATGTCTCCGACCGCAATTGCCCACTGGCTTGATGCGGTCGCAGCGGCCTCGCGGGCCAGGGACTCGACGCTCAGTTCTTCTCCAGGTGGGGCGCTGTGGCCGAGCATCTGATGCAGCCTCTCGGCCGTCGGGGCGACATACGCTCCGATGAACGGCTCGTGCGTGCCTTCGGCTGCGTTGAGGGCCGAGGCCAGGGCGCCGCCGCTGCCGACTTCGGCAACCGCCAGCGTGATTCGGCGTGTTTGCAGCAGCTTCATTACGCAGGTTTCCAGCGTGGTTGCATCGTCCTGCGCGTAGATCGAGTCGCCCAGACGGTCGACGATCTTGTTTTTCAGCTCGTTGAGCTTGGCACGGTCTTGGGGCGTGTCCCCGGGCAGCGAGAAGGTGAAATCGACCCGGCCTCCCTCGAACTGTGAGGACGTGACGATGTCGGCCGGCAGGGGGACGTGATCTTTGATCGTCTGATCGATCTGCGACTGGCCGAGTCCGACGAACCGCAGGGTGATCGACGCGCCTGGCAGACGCGTCCCGAACCGGCGGCTCAGATAGGGGACCAGCTCGTCGCTGACCATGGGCTGGAGTTCGCGAGGCGGACCCGGCAGCGCGACCACTACGTGGGTCTTTGTTTCGAAGACAAGCCCGACCGCGGTTCCGTTGGCGTTCTTGAGGTACGTTCCCTGGATCGGCGTCGGCGTCTGGCGACGCAGGTTCGCACGCAGTTCGGCCGGCGGGACGTTGAATCGTTTCGCCATGGCGGCCAGCACGTCAGGGTGCTCCTGGAGGGCGATGCCCGTGAAGTCACGCAGGGCCTCGCGGGTGACGTCGTTGTCCGTCGGACCCAGACCGCCCGTGACGATCACAAGGTCCGCCCCGTCTGTCGCGAATCGCAGAGCCTCGCGAATGTCCTCTGCTCTGTCGTCCACGCACAGGGAGCCGACACACCGAAGGCCCAGCGGCCGTAGGGTCTTCGTGATGAAGAATGTGTGCCCGTCGGCATAGGCGCCTGCGAGCAGCTCGCCGCCGGTGACCACGATCCTGTAGCGAACGGCCGGTTTGGCCGACGGTTGTGACCACCCGACCGAAGCGGCCAGAACCAGACACAACAGAACCGCGTGCCCAAAGGCGCCGATCGTCCTTTTCATTCAGCATACTCCCGAAAGTCCACAAGACTGATTGCCCGACACGGACAACAGTTTCGCCCTTGCTCGTTCCGGGTGCAAGTTTCAATCGGAAAATCTGGAAAACGGTGGAAGTCCCCGAGACGCTGCGACACAATATCCCGTGTGCCGTCAGCTTGCCGGCGAACGGTTAGTGCTGGGCTCTTCTGGAACAAGGAGTGGCGACCATGAGTGAGCAGATGAATCGACGGGAGTTTCTGGGCGTCAGTGCGGCGGGGGCAGGGGCGGTGTTGATGGGCACGCAGTTGGCTGCGGCCCAGAGCGGGGAGGCGAACTGGCCGCCGAAGATGCCGCCGGTGAAGATCTACAAGGTGTTCATCGGACGGACCGGCGGGATCTATCTGTCCCGGCCGACCGATGAGGTCGAGAAGTTCAACCGCTACCTCGCCAACATCGAGTACAAGCTGGGCGACGTGAAGTTCATCGGGGGGGACATGGTGCCCGAGGTCGAGGTGGAGAAGGTGCTGCCCAAGCTGGCCCAGGCCGACGCGGTGCTGCTGTTCCACCTCTGTGGCCACGGCGGCGACGCGCCTCTGGCGGCGATGACCAAGATCGTCGATACAGGTCTGCCCACCGCGGTTTTCTCGCAACCCTTCAGCGGTCACGGCTGGATGTACTTCCCGGTCTGGCAGAAGCAGGGCAAACGCGTGATTCTCCTGCCTTCCAGCGACTGGAGCGAACTGGACAACGCTGCGCGTTTGCTGCGCGTCAGGCCGAACATGGCCAAGACCCGCATCCTGGTGATCCGCGGGCCTGTGGGCTCGGCCGCCGCATGCGCCGCTGAGCAGGTCAAGGCCAGATTGGGAACGGAGATGATTCCTGTCACCGTGGAAGAGACCCTCAAAGCCCATCAGGCGGTCAGTCTGAAGGAGGCCGAGGCGGAGGCCCAGCAATACTGGATCAGCAAGGCCAAGAGGATCGTCGAACCCACAAAGGACGAGATCATCAACGCGGCTCGGTACTACCTGGCGATCAGGAACCTCATGATCGAGAAGGGGGCACATGCCGTCACCAGTTCCAACTGCATGGGCGAGCCGGCCAAGGGGTGTTTTGCGTTCAGCAAGCTGGGTGACCAGGGCCTCGTCGGCGCGTGCGAGGGCGACATGGATTCGACCCTGACGATGCTCATGTTCAACTACGCGTTCGGGGTTCCGGGATTCATCAGTGATCCGGTCTTCGACACCGCCAGCAACGCACTGATCCATTTCCACTGCACCAGCGCCACGAAAATGGCGGGTTCTGCGAGCAAACGGCTGCCGTTTTCGATTCGCACGCAAACCGACAGCGACAAGGGCGTGGCCCTGGAGGTCGAGATGCCCGTCGGCCAGGCGGTGACGTGCGCGAAGTTCGTCAACCTGGACACCATGGTGATCTCGACCGGCGAAATCTTCAAGATCACGAAGGATGAGCTAGGCTGCCGGACGCAGTTCTGGACGAAGGTCAGGGACGCCAACAGTATGTTCCACAACTGGGGCGCCGGCGTCGTCGAGGGCGGCGTGATGACCCTGCTGCACCGCGTGGTCTTCTTCGGCGACCATATGCAGAGCGTCCGCAACCTCGGGAGCCTCGTGGGATTCAAGACGGTCGAAGAAGCTTAGTACTCCATTACTCGTGATTTGATGGCCAATGTCGGGTCCCTTTGCCGATGGGATAGATAGACCCAGGTAAGGAGACCTACCATGAACAAGAAGTATACTGTCACCCTGATGGAAGACGAGCGTCGGAAGCCTCGGCGAGTGTACGCGCGAAAGCTCGATGGGGACGGCGAAGCCCATCTGGTGGCCTTGGCGTGCCAGGAGCCGCCGGAAGGTCGCAGTCGTTGGACGTTGCGGTTGTTGGCGGACCGGATGGTTCAGTTGGAATACGTCGATCAGATCTCGTATCAAACGGTGCGTCGGACGCTGAAAAAAAACGAGATCAAGCCGTGGTTGAGCAAGCAATGCTGCATTCCGCCGAAAGCCAATGCCGAGTTTGTCTGGAAGATGGAGATCGTGCTGGTGCAGGACAACCTCAACACGCATTCGCCCGCGTCACTGTATGAGGCGTTCCCGCCCGCGGAGGCCCAACGGCTGACCGCGCGGGTGCCCCCGCGCCCCACGAAATCTAGTTGCACACGAGGCGACAGACGTCGGGCGGGACGGTTGACTTGCCGCCTCTGCGTAGGTACTCTGCCTTTCTGTGACGATCCTGACCGATGATGGACATTCCGATTGCGGAGATCTTGCCATGGCGATTCGACGGAACGTATTCGTATTGCTCGTGATTGTGGGAACGCTGGGGGGCGTGCCGGCGGCGCGGGCCTCGCGGGACTATTCGCAGGGAATCCTCGACCGCCGGCAGGTTCTCGATGCCGCCGCGAAGGTCACCCTGGAATCCCAGCCCGACGCCGACACGGCACAGATCGATGACTTCACGATCTGCGAGTACGAGCCGGACGGCACCGGCATCTCCTGGTCGGACAGCTATACGAAGGTCCTGACGGAAAAGGGCCGCCGTGAGAGGCAGAGCATGTCTTTCGGCTTCACGCTGCCGTATGGGCGGACGATGGTGCGCCTCCTGGAACTGATCAAGCCGGACGGTACGATCGTTCCGGTCGACATTGAGAAGCAGAGCAAGGTGATGATCGACCGTTCGCAGATGGGCTCCAACATCTACGATCCCAACAGCAAAGTCCTGCAGGTCGGCGTTCCCGGCCTGGAGATCGGCGACGTCGTCCACGTCGTGGTCCGCCAGGAGACGATGAAGCGGTACATGCCGGACACCTGGGACGATTACCAGGTGTTCGAATCGACCGGGCCCATTCTGCGCGCGGTGTACGAAGTGCACGCGCCGAAAGAACGGCCCCTGGCTCGCATCGCTCTGCGGGACCCGATCGACGGCGCCGTCGTGCATACGAAACAGGAGCGGGATGGGAAGATCGTCTATCGTTGGGAAGTGTCGAACGTTCCGCGATTCCACAGCGAGCCCGACATGCCCCCGGCGTACACGGTCGTTCAACGGTTGCTGGTCAGCACGCTGCCGAACTGGGAGGCGATCTCTTCGTGGTATTGGAGGCTGTGCAGCCCGCACCTCGATGCGACGACGCCCCAGATGAAGCAGACCGTCGAGAAACTGATCGAAGGCGTGCCCGACCGCCAGAAGCGGATCGAGGCGATCTTCTACTGGGTCTCGAAACAGATTCGGTACATGGGGATCACGACCGAGGGCGAGGCCCCCGGCTGGGAGCCTCACGACGTGAAGATGACGTTCGAGAATCGTCACGGCGTGTGCCGGGACAAGGCGGCGCTGCTGGTGGCGATGTTGCGACTGGCGGACATCGAGGCGTATCCGGTCCTGATCGACGCCGGGCCGAAGAAGGACGCCGAGATTCCGCTGGTCATGTTCAACCACGCGATCGTCGCGGTGCGAAACGCCGACGGCTCCTATCAACTGATGGACTGCACGGACGAGAATACCAGGGACCTGCTGCCGGTCTATCTGTGTAACTGCAGCTATCTTGTCGCTCATCCCGAGGGCCAGACGCTCCGGACCTCGCCCATCGTTCCGGCCCGGGAGAACCTCGTGCACGTGGAAACGACCGGCGAGATCGACGGCCGCGGGAATCTGACCGCCGAGACGACCATCAAGTTCGACGGCATCAACGATAACGCGTATCGCGGCATGTTCGCCCGAAGCAAGCCCGAGGAACGTCGGCGGTATTTCGAGGGCGTTCTGAAGGCCTCCGTCGCCACCGCCTCGCTGACGGATTTCGAAGTCCGTCCGGCGGACGTGCAGGACACGTCGGAGAATCTGTCCGTGCGCCTGCGTTTCACGGCCAAGGACATCCTGATCGGCGACGGCTCGACCCGAATGATCCCGGTGCCGCAGGTGGGTTCGCGGGTCGGCCTGGCGAACTTCGTCATCGGCCGGACCGGCCTCAAGCAGAGGCGATTCCCCCTGCAAACCAACTACGCCTGCGGCGTGCAGGAGAAGCTGAGCCTGAAGATCGATCCGGCGGTCGGTTCTTTTGTCTCGCTGCCCCAGTCGGATCCGATCGAGGACCCGACGATCTTCTGGAGCCGCCAGTTCGAGAACACGAGCGGCTCTCTGGAAGGGCAGAGCGAGTTTCTGATCAAGGTCGTGGAACTCGATCCCGAGCAGTACCTGTCTTTCAAGGGGAGCCTCAAGCAGATCGAGTACAACGAGCGAAAGAGGGTTGTGCTCGACCGCAGGCTTGTCGAAGCAGTGGCCGAACCCGATGTCGTTGTGCTGGACTATCAGGTGGATTACGACCTGAAGGACGCCCAAAACTGGACCGAGCGGCATCGGATGAAGAAGCAGGTTCTCACGTACAAGGGCAAGAAGGACAACGCCGAACTCAAGCTCGACTACAATCCCGTGTGGGAGGACGTGAAGCTGATTCGGGCGACCGTGACCACGACCGGCCAGACCAAAGAGATCAGCGAGCAGGAGATCAACCTGATGGACGCGGGATGGGCGGCCTCGGCGCCTCGCTATCCGGCGGCCAAGACGCTGGTGGCGAGCCTGCCGGCGGTGGAGATCGGCAGCGTGATCGAGTACGAATACGTGCGACAGAAGAAGGATCGCCCGTTCTTCGCTGTGACGCACATCTTCCGGGGGATGAACCCGGTCGACAGTCAGACAGTGCGTCTGACCTCGCCGACCTCCCTGGCTTTGCAGGTCCTCAAAGACGACAATGGGATCGCGATCCCCGACGAGGATCTGCCGGCGGAGAAGCGGGTGATCGTCGAGACGCAGGAACGCCGGGGAGACCGGTTCGCCTGGCAGTGGCGGGTGCGGGACCAGAGCGCGATTCCTCCCGAAGACAATCTGCCGCCGGCGACGACGTTCAATCCCGTCCTGCGGATCACCGCGGGCGATTGGGAGACGTACGCCGGACAGGTACGTGCCGTTCTGCAAAAGGCCGCGGAGGGACAGGAAGCCTCACAGGGGCGCGTCGAGCAAATCGTTCAGAGCTGCAGGACTGCCCAGGATCGAATCACGGCCATCCGGGATTTCGTCGTCACCGGCGTTCGCAGGGCAGGGCCGGGACTCGACGATCTGCCCTTGGCGGCGGTCACCCCAGCCGATCGGACCCTGTCCGACGGATACGGCAACACCGCGGATCGCGCGGTCCTGCTGCATGTGCTGCTCAAACAGGCCGGGCTCAATCCTGAATTCGTCCTCGTCAACTACGGCGTGTCTTTGGAACTGCTTCGGCAGTTTGAAACCGAATACCCGACGCCCGGCGAGTTCGGCAGCGTCCTGGTTCGCGTGCGAGACAACGATACCGACGTCTATCTGAACGACACGGACCAATACGCCATGCTGGGCACGACCCCTGCGGATGGGGGGCTGGCTCTGCCGCTTTCTCGGGGCCGGCCCGAGAGCGTGGCTGTGGCGAAGGACAAAAGAGACCTGATGGAGCACCAGGTGCGGGTGGTCCTGAGCGAGCAGGGCGACGCGGCGATCACCATGACCCGCAAGAACTATGGCCAGTGGTTCGGCTCGCGCCGCAAGCTCTTCACGGAGATGCGGCCCGAGGACCGCGACCGCTTCTATCAGGAGATGGTCGGAGCGGTCTCCCAGGCGGCCGTCGCCGACGGCGACCTGACGACCGATTTCGATTCGTACCCGGGCGTCGAGTCGTTCACCGTGCGGGCTCCGAGATACGCGGTCCGCGATGGGGACTTCCTGTACTTCGAACTGCCGCGGTCTCTGGGCAATCTGTTGGGCCTGCGGTCGGACACGCACGAGAATCCCTACTATCAGAGCAGCGATGTGAGCCTGCGAGTCTCGACCGTCGTGGAGTTGCCTGCGGGGTTCTCGACGGTGGCGCTGGCTCCCGATCGGAAGGAATGGCAATTGCCCGCTGGCGGGGGAAACATCCGCGTGAATGCCTCCTATGAGAACCCGCAGAAAGGCGATCCCGCGCGGCTGACCGTCACGCATGAGGTCAATCTGAATCCCTTCATGCTCGAAGCGAAAGGCTATCCGGAACTGGTGGAGATCGAACGGCAACTCACGCACGCTCGGGCTCGGACGATTCTCGCGACTCGTGAGAAGTGAGGGAAAACTCAGGCAAAAAAAGAGCCCCCGCGGTTTGATGAGGGAGAGGAAGCGAGACTAACGCGGGGGCCTGTGGTCAAGTTGGATAAGAGCCTCAACTGTTTAGAGTCTACCACAATCGCGCGGGGCATGCAAGCACAAAAGAAGAAAAACGCCCAAATTCATCGCGCAGGCGAGATGGCGTCGCCATCGTTCGCGAGGATACTCATAACCTCTTGTTGGGTAAGGGACCTATCGAGTCGTCCGTTGGCGGCGCGAGGCGACCCGCCGCCTATGCCGCCGGCGCGGGACTGAATCTTCTTGAGCAAGTCCGATGCGCCGAGCGTCTTTCCGCTGACGGCGATCCGATTCTCGCTGACAACGACCCCGGCGCCGTTCGTCGCTTCTGCGATCATGCCGGCCAAGGGAGTGGCCAGGTTCCATGGGAGTTCGCCTACGAAGACCCCGATAATCCCTGGTCCCGCCGGAACCCGTGGAGTCGATGCAGCCAACTCAGCCAGCCGCAGCGACCAGAGGCGATTCACCTCCTTCGCCAGTTCTCTCGACCGCTCCGTCGTCTTTTGCAGATTGGCGGGCAGATCGGTCGTGGCGCAGCCGGCGAGCGCCCTGAGTTCGCGGAGGGTCGCGGTCTCGACTTGGGACCGTTCCAAGGCCTTCCTGCCGGCCAGAAAAGACACTCTCGTTCCGGCCTTTCTGTTCTCGATGTCGAAGATGCGGATCGCGCCGATAACGCCCGTCGAACGAACGTGGGCGCCGCAGCAGGCGGACGCGTCGCAGTCGTCGATCTTCACGATGCGGATGATCTCAGATTCGATCGCGCCCAGGCGGCTTCTGGCCTGCGCGCCCTGGGCGTCGAACGAGGTCTCGACCGGCAGGTCCGCCATGACCACCTGCAACGCCTGCCGCTCCAGTCGCTCTGCCACGTCCCACGCGATCTTCTCATGGAAGTCGACCGTGCAGATTTCCAGCCCGATGTGTACGCCGACCGTTTGCAGGCCGAGCTGGCGCGAGGCAATCCCCGAGAGGATGTGCTGTGCGGTGTGGTGCGTGGCGGTGTGGAGCCTGTGGTTTCTGTCGACCCGTGCCAGATGCCGCCCGTCGGGAAGAGGCCTGTCGAGAACGTGGAGGATCCGACCACCTGCGACTTGGACGTCGCGGACGACCGCGTCGCCGATCGTGCCTTTGTCGGCGGGCTGACCGCCTTCGTCGGGATGAAAGAGGATCGGGTCGATCGCGACCTTGCCCGGCTCCACGCAGGTCACTTCAACCTGGACTTCGAGAACATCCGGCTGCGTCCAATACATGCGTTCCATGGCCGGATTGTATCGCCCGAGAGGCTTTCTGCAAAGGGTCGGTCGTGCTCATCGCATGGACTGGCGGTACTGCCTGGGCGTGATGCCCATTCGCTTTCTGAATTGCCTATGAAAATAGTAGACGTTCGCGTACCCCACACGCATCGCGATCTCATAGCACCGCAACGATGTGAAACGAAGCAGTCTCTGGGCGGCCTCGAAGCGAAGGTCCTGCTGGTACGCCAGGGGCGAGATGCGGAACGACCGCTTGAAGGCACGGAACAAATGCCCCTTGGAGCAGTGGGACATCGAAGCGAGGTCCTCGGCGGTGATGTTCTCGGCGTAGTGTTCATTGATGTACTGGCGGGCCCTCAGGATCGGGTCGTCGGTAGTCAGACCGGCGTCCTGAGCGCCCTCGGTATAGCAGTGAGCGACGATCATGTCGAACACGTTGGCCAGGGCCCGCTGTGCGTAGAAGTCCGACATGGGCGAAGGGCTCTGGAGGTAGTCCAGGATCTGGATCATGATGATCAGGAGCTCCTGGGCGGCTTCCTTGGACAGGCAAAGCTCGTCAGAGATCTGCCCTGAAACCCCGGTATAGGTGGTCAGAATCTGTTCGAACGGCAGGGTGAGGACCTTTCCTTTGGGCGTTATGAAGGAAAAGGTGAGCTCCGAATACACGCTGGATTGACGGAGGCTCACGAAATCGTGGGCCTGGCCGGGGGAGACGATGACCAAAGTCCCCGGCTCGGCGGGGTATTTCCGGCCGCATTTGAGGTAGCAGCCTGAGGATCGGGTGTAGAGCACGATATGGTAGAGGTCGTGCGTGTGCTCGCTGAAGGTCTCAATATCTCCGATGGCACGATCCTGATCCAGGGCCGCATGGACGAAAACAGGGGAGTATGCCTGGGCTTCGTGCAGAAGGACCAGTGCCTGGGGGGTCCCTGCGCTTCGTCGTTGAGCCTGCAAGTATCGGAGCATAGGTCACGAAAATACAATAAATTGTCAGTTTTCTGTATTTTTTCTGGTCCTTGGATGCACGATAATACAATATGGCGTATTGGGCAATCCCATAATTCGCCCGAAACGTGGGTCTGCTTGAGTAGAGCGTTGCTTTGATGGATCTGTCAAGGGGCGGCCGATGAAAACGACGAGAGGGTTCACGCTGATTGAGCTGCTGGTGGTGATCGCGATCATCGCCATCCTGATGGCCATCGTCATGCCGGCCCTGAACCTGGCGAAGAAGAAGGCCTCCGTCACGGTGTGCCTGAGCAACACCAAGAACCTGTCCCTCGGCTGGTACATGTACATGGGGGACAACGACGGGCGGATCATGAGCTCCGAGGACACCGGCACCGAACCGGGCGGAAAGTTCGTCGGATGGATCGGCGTCCCTCGCACCGAGACCGGCGCCCTGTGCGGCATCACTCAGGCGAACCCCGCCGTGACCGATCAGGACGAGATTCGCGGGATTCAGGCGGGTCTGCTGTATCCATACATCAAGGAGCCCGACGCCTATCACTGCCCCGGCGACAAGGTCCGCATAAGTCTGTACGACAACACTCGGGTCTTCGTCTCGTACTCGATTCCTCAGTGCCTCTATGGATTTCCGAACACTCCCAGCGGCGGCAACCAGATCCGCATCTTCAGCCAGATCAAGTCTCCCTCGACCAAGTATGTTTTTGTGGAGGCCGCGGAAACGCGAAACTGGAACTCCAGCCACCATTTCGTCATGGCCGCGCCCGAGTACACGAATCTGAACACGTGGGGTTGGTGGGGCCCGATCGCCATCAATCACGGCGATGGGAGCGTCCTGGGCTTCTGCGACGGTCACGCCGAAGTGCGCAAGTGGCGTGACCCCTACACCATCGAACGCGTGGACAAGCTGATCAAGACCGGGGCCACGAACTACGGACACGACTATCCCCCGCCGGATCAGACGTTGGACATTGAATACATGGCCGCCGGCTGGGCGTATCGCCACAAAGGCAAGTGAACCACCGCCCCAGTGGTGGGACTGGACCGTGACGAGGCTCAGCCAGACAAGTGGCTCGTCTGAGCCGAATGAGCAGGGAAGCAGCGGCATGGCTGCCCAGGCCGGCACGTCACCTGGGAGATGTTGAGGAGTGAAGTCGATTCGTCTGCCACTCGCGGCGAAGATCGTTCAAAATGGTTAGAGGAGGACGACTATGTGCCAGAGACTCAGATTTCTGTCGGTTGCAGTGTTTGTGCTCGGTGGATTCGGCCTACGGCCCGTCGGCGCGTACGACGCGAGCCTTTGCGGCTGGTGGCCGCTGAATGACGGTTCGGGTACCGTGGCGGTGGACGCCAGCGGCAAGGCGGTCAATGGGACACTCTTCGGCGACCCCGTTTGGAGCAGGGACGGCAAGAATGGCGGCTGCCTGACGTTCGATGGCGTGAATGATTATGTCTTCATTGACGGGAAGTTCGCACTGCCCAATTACACCATCGCCGTCTGGTTCCGGGACGATTCCCCCGGACAGCGGGACATTGTCTCCTGCTACGCGACCGGCGTGCGCCACGGGATTCTCCTGGAAGTGGGGTCTGATAATCGACTTCGGTTCCTGCACCGCTTCCCCCTGGGGACCGGTGGCGGCAACAACATCTACACTCCGTTCACGCCCAACGGAACCTGGCACCATGTCGCGGCGACGAAGTCGCCGACGGACATCGCGCTGTATATCGACGGGAAAGAGGTCGGAAGATTGCCCGACGCCAGCGTGTTTGGCGCCGCCGACGCCTTCGGGATTGCGCTGGGCTGTCTGGACAACGAACGTGGTAATGCCAGAATGTTTCTGGGAGCCATGGACGATCTGCAGATCTACTACCGGGCTCTCTCCGCGGCAGAAATCCCGGGCACCATGGTGGGTCTGGTGGACAAAGCCCTCGCCATGAACCCCAGCCCTGCCCACGACGCCACAGACGTTCCGCGGGATGCGACGTTGAGCTGGACGCCCGGCCAGTATGCCGGCACGCATGATGTCTACTTGGGGACCACGTTGGCGGACGTGAACAGCGCCACACGGGCGACGACGAAGGGTGTCCTGGTCAGTGAGAACCAAGCCGACACGATGTTCGATCCTCCGGAGGCATTTGCTTTCGGTCAGACCTACTACTGGCGAATTGACGAGGTCAACCAGTCGGTCGACCACACCATCTTCAAAGGTGGCGTATGGTCCTTCACGGTCGAGCCGTATGCATACCCGGTCCAGCCCGTCGCCGCCACCGCGTCCAGTTCCCAACCCGGCATGGGGCCGGAGAACACGATCAACGGCTCCGGCCTGACCGACGGCCAGCACGGCACTTTGTCGACCACCATGTGGCTCAGTTCCGGCGTGCTGCCGCAGTGGATACAATACGAGTTTGACGCGGTCTACAAGCTCTCGGATCTGACGGTCTGGAACTCCAATCAGGCGATCGAGAGCATCCTCGGTTTCGGGGCAAAGGCAGTCCAGATTGAGCTGTCCACCGACGGCGCCACGTGGACCGCGGTGACCGATGTGCCTGAATTCGCCTGGGCCGCGGGGGCGCCGGGATACACGGCCGACACCACGGTGAACCTCGGCGGGGCTCTGGCCAAATACGTCAAACTGACCATCCTGAGCAACTGGGGCGGACTGTCGCCGCAGGGCGGCTTGAGCGAAGTGCAGTTCTCCCACGTGCCCGTACGGGCCAGAGAGCCGCAGCCGTCCGTCGGTGCTGCGGGCGTGGACCCGCGTTCGGTGTTGAGCTGGCGTCCTGGCCGGGAGGCCGGCAAGCACCGAGTGTATCTGAGCGACGATGTCAACGAGGTCCGCGACGGCAGGACCCTGCTTGGCACCGTCCCGACGAGTCGCTTCGATGCCGCCGGCGTGCTCCAACTGGGCCGGACCTACTACTGGCGCGTGGACGAGGTCAATGACGCTGGACCGATGGCCGCCTGGGAAGGCGAGATCTGGAGCTTCTCGACCGCTGCGTCTCTGCCGGTGGACGACATGGAGAGCTACAACGACGCCGAAGGCATGAACACTCGCATCTACGAGGTGTGGATCGACGGCTGGGGCACCACCACGAATGGCTCGCAAGTCGGACACGACGGGGCGCCTTTCGCAGAGCGAACCACCGTCCGTGGTGGCGTGCAATCCATGCCCTTCCGATACGGCAACAACGGAGCCGCCTATTCCGAGGCTACCCGCACGTTCGACGAGCCCCAGGACTGGACGCAGTACGGCGTCAAGGGTCTGATCCTCTGGTTCGTCGGCGATTCAGCCAACACTGCCGGCCAGTTGTACGTGAAGGTCAACGGCAAGAAGGTCATCTACGACGGGGACGCCGAGAACCTCCTGCGAAAGCCCTGGCAGATGTGGTATGTCGATCTGGGCTCCCTCACCGGCGTCAACCTCAAGAAGGTCACGGAGTTGACGATCGGCGTCGAAGGCGGCGCGGGTATTCTCTTCATCGATGATATTGGGTTGTCTCCTTTGGCTCGCCATGTGGTGACTCCTGTCCAGCCGGCCACGACGGGTCTGGTGCTTCAGTACAAGTTCGAGGGCGATGTCAAGAGCAGTCAGGGGACACTGCATGGCACGACAGCCGGGGCCCCCGCGTATGTCGCCGGCAAGGTTGGCCAGGCGATCCGGCTCAATGGCGTCGGCGACTATGTCACCGTCGAAGGTTCATTCAACCTGCCGGAGTACTCTGCTGCCCTGTGGTTCCAGGTCGAAGGCGGTTCCGGCCAGAGGGCTATTCTGGCGGTCTATCAGCCCACCGGGGCGCTGTACGGCCTCTTGCTCGAGGTGGGCACCGACGGTCGCCTCCGTTATCTGCACCGGGCTCCGGTGGCCGCACAGGGCGGAACGGATCTCTACGGTTCCTTGAATTACGGCGACGGCGCCTGGTACCATGTGGGCGTCGTCAAGTCGGTCCAGTCCATGACGATCTACGTCAATGGCATGCCGGCCGCAACCGCGGCGAACGCGACCCCGTTCGACCAGGCCTTGCAGAAGCTGGCCCTGGGCGTGCTGCGGTCGGAAGAGCCCAGTCGCTACTTCCCTGGCGCGATGGACGAGTTCCATCTGTACAGCAGGGTCTTGTCGGACGCTGAGATGGCGTCGTTGGCCGGAAGGATCAAGCCGTTCGATAAGCCGTAAGAGGTGGAGTGTCTCTTCTTGTGTCATCACGGGGCTCGTGTCCACACGACATGAGCCCCGCAGTCTTGTTTGATGGAAAGGTTGCGGAGTGCACCGACGAGAGATCGCGATCTTATTGGGGACGATCCTCCTGTGCCGGACGACGTCTGTCTTCGCAGCCTCTCTGAAGATCGATTTCACGCCCGCGGGCGGTTCGGTAGAGGTGGGTTGGCAGGGCTATTTCGCGGTTCATGAATCCGCTGTCACGTTCACAGCCCAGAGCTACTCCGCCTTCGGGACGACGGTCACTGTGACCCCCGTCTGGACGAATAACCCAGCCCAGGAGGCCAAGCAGATGATCCGCCGGTCGTCGGGCTCGGATCTGGTCGCAGACTGGATCGGGACCGACGGCCGGGTGGCGAATGCCGACCCGCTGGTTCTGCTGATCAGCGGCCTGCCGGCGGGCGTTTACTTCTGGACATCCTACCATCATGATCCCCAGGACCAGACCGGCTTGTTCGATGTGACGATCGCCGATGGGCAAGGCATCGCGACCACGAGTGGCATCGACATCTCCAACGGCAGTCTGTCCCTTGATGCGGCGACGACGTTCAGAGCCACGATCGTGTCGGATGGCGTGCTTCCAATCGCCCTATCCTTCCGGGTCCAACCGTTTGTGGACGTGTCCCAGGCCTTCTTCGTCATGAACGCCTTCACCCTGGAGAATCTGCAGACGCCGGAAGAGCCTCCGATTGGGGAAGGGCTCGAAATCTCGTCCGTGGTGATCAACGAGTTCGTTGCCTCCAACAGCCTCGGTTTGCGGGACGGCGACGAAAACGCCTCCGATTGGATCGAGTTGTACAACGGTTCGTCCCGCGCGGTGTCCCTGGCCGGCTGGTGTCTGACCGACGATCCTGGCGACCTCGCGAAATGGTCTTTCCCCGCAGGAACCCAGTTGGTCCCCAATGGGTATCTCGTCGTGTTCGCATCGGGACGACCCGTCGAGGACAGCGTGGACAAGGCGGGACGTCTCCACGCCAACTTCAGTCTCAATAAGGACGGGGAGTATCTGGCGCTGATCGATTCGAGCGGCGCGATCGTGCACGAGTACGCTCCCGGGTTTCCGCCGCAGGAGACGGACATCTCCTACGGCCTGTGGCGCGGGGCCCCAGGCTACTTCTCGCCGCCGACCCCTGGAAAGGCCAACGAGCGAGGTTTCGCGGGCCTCCTCGCCAGGACGGTCCACAGCCAGGAGCGAGGATTCTACGACGATCCGTTCGACCTTTGGATCGTTTGCGATACGCCGAACGCGGTGATTCGCTACACGCTGGACGGATCGGAGCCGACGGAGCAGAATGGCCTGGTCTGCAATCCCGCGATTCCCCTTCGCGTCACGACGACAACGCATGTGCGGTCGGCCGCGTTCAAGACCGGCTGGAAACCCGCGGGCGTTACGACCCATTCCTATATCTTCGTGGACGCCGTCGCTGTCCAGGGTCCCAACCCGCCCGGTTGGCCGGACAATTGGGGCTACAACAGCGAGGTGGGCGGCATCGTCCCGGCCGATTACGAAATGGACCCCCGCGTGGTCGCCAACACGCTGCCCGGTTACTCGATCCGCGACGCGCTGCTCGATATTCCGTCTGTGTCGATCTCGATGAATCCGCTCGATTTCATCAGCACCGCCTCCGGCATCTACGCCAATCCGCAGAGCCGCTGGGAACGCAAGTGCTCGGTCGAGTACATTCTGCCGGACGGGACGCCGGGCTTCCAGCACGACTGCAAGATCGAGGTCCACGGCAACTCCAGCCGGCGTCCCTGGCGGATGCAGAAGCACTCGCTTCGCCTGACCTTCACCGGCCAGTACGGCCCGACGAAGCTGCGGTATCCGCTCTTTCCGGCCTCCACCGTCGACAAGTTCAATCAGCTCGTCCTGCGGGCCAGCTTCACCGATTCCTGGGCCTTGGTCTCATGGGACCCCTCGCGCTACCGGCCCAACGACTCCCAATACCTTCGCGACGTCTGGATGAAAGAGAGCCTCCGGGACATGGGCCACCCCTCCAGTTACGGCAGCTTCGTGCATCTGTACGTCAACGGCCTGTACTTCGGCCTGCACAACCTCAGCGAGCGGATCGCGCCGGACTTCTTCGCCGACCGCCTGGGTGGCGAACCCGAGGATTGGGAGATCAACGAAGATCTCTCCGCCCCCGGGGCGCGATGGAACGCCATGATGGCCGTTAATCCCTCCACGCCGGCAGGGTACGCCAGGATGCAGGAGTATCTGGACGTCGAGAACTTCGCCGACTACATGCTGCTGCATTTCTACGCGGATGCCGAGGACTGGCCTTACCACAACGGCTACGCGGCGGTCAACGCTCGCAGCGGCGACGGCCGGTTCCGCTTCTTCGTCTGGGACCAGGAGATCGTTCTGGATTATCACGGCCGGGCCACCTCCCGCATCGACAACGCCAACGGGGCCGGCAGTGTCTTTCAGAAGCTGCGGACCAGCGAGGAGTTCCGCCTGCTCTTCGCCGATCGGGTGTACAAGCACTGCTTCAACGACGGCGCCCTGAGCGTCGCGGCCTCTCAGGATCGGTATCGCGACCTGGCATCCTGGATCGACAAGGCCATCGTCGCCGAGTCCGCCCGCTGGGGCGACGTGCAGAGGAAAACGCCCTATGGTAACAGCATCGAGCAGCCGAATCCCCTGACGAACATCAACCACAACGCGTATCCGCCTGCTCCGAACGGGCCGGACTATTACTTCACACGCGAGGACTCCTGGGTGATCGAGCGGGACAACATCATCGACAATTACATCCCCGCGATTCACAACAGCGCCAACTCCTACGCCCTGATCAACGTGCTGCGGGCCAGGAAGCTCTACCCGACGATCGATCCGCCGATTCTCCACGTCAATGGAACCCCTCAGCATGGCGGGCAAGCCTCGCGCGGCGACGTGCTGACCCTGGCCAATCCGAACGCCAGGGGAACGATCTACTACACGCTCGACGGCAGCGACCCTCGCACCCCAGGCATCGCAGCTCAGCCAGCGGTCGAGAACGTCCTCGTCCCCGAGGAAGCCGCCAAACGGGTGCTGATCCCTCGAAGCGACATCGGCCACACCTGGCGAAGCGGCGAGCCTTTCGACGATTCCGGCTGGATCAGCGGCTCCGGCGGCGTCGGATTCGAGCGCAGCACCGGATATGAGTCGCTGTTCAAGATCGATGTGGCGGGCCCGATGTACGGCGTGAACGCCAGTTGCTACGCGCGGGTCTTGTTCTCCGCCACGGCCCAGAGCCTTCTCGATCTGGGGGGCCTGGTTCTGAAGGTGCGGTACGACGACGCGTTCGTCGCCTACCTCAACGGCGTCGAAGTGGCCAGAGACCTCTTCACCGGAACTCCCCAGTGGAATTCGTCAGCCACAGGCAGCCATTCCGACACGGAGGCCGTATCGTTCGTCGATTTCGACATCTCCTCGCACATCGGCTTGCTCCGTCCCGGCGCCAACCTTCTGGCCCTGCACGCGATGAACGCAGGCGCGACGAGTTCCGACTTCCTGATCTCTGTCAGGCTGGTCGCTGCGACCGCCGGCTCCGGCAGCGACCCGGGCGCAGCCCCTCAAGCCCTGCGATACAGCGCCCCGATCCCTCTGACCGGCAACACGCGCGTCAAGGCGCGAGTCCTGGACAACGGCCAGTGGAGCGCAGTGAGCGATGCGACGTACGACGTGAAATGACAGGCACGCAGGCCGCCACAAGAGTCTTCAAATCGCCTCCGATCCGCGGTACCATGGAGCCTCGTGGTCAAAGAACGCCGTGTGCGGCTTTCGTGTGACGTGGGATGCGTCGAAAGGAGAATGACTATGAGCGGGCTTGTGAGGGCGTGGCATTGATGGATTCGAACAACACCGTCCGACGGCCCGAGCCGTTCATTCGCAAACGCATTCTGATCGTGATGGCGCTGGCGGGCTGCATCGCGCTGGCGTGTTTCGTCGTGGTTGCGGTTCTGCCCGCGCCGAAAGGCCCTCTGTTCAAGGACCCGCTTCGCAGCTTCATCACCGGTCTGGGCGTTCTGGCCGTAGCGTATCCGATCGCGGTCGTGGGCCGGGCGATCCAGAGGAGGTCGGCGGGTTCGCCTTATTTCGAAGGCGCGTTCATCGCAGGCGCGATCAACCTGGCGGCTTTGGTCTGCGCCGGCGCAGGCCTGGCCTGCGTCGGTTTCGGCCTCTACGACCTGATCTTGTGGTTCGTCAACCGGCCTTGATCACGTGGCTGGGAAGGAGCAAGCATGGATCGCAGGGAATTCCTTGGGATTTCGGGGACGGCAGGGGCTTACGCCGTGCTGGGGGCGCCTTGGCGCGCCGCGGCCGGAACGGACGAACCGCAGGCGTGGTTCGACCGGCCGATGCGCTGGGCCCAACTGGTCCTGGTCGAAAACGACCCGGGACGGTTCGATCCGGACTTCTGGCTGGACTACTTCAAACGCGTCCACGCGGACGCCGCCTGCCTGAGCGCCGGCGGCATCGTCGCCTACTATCCCACGAAGGTTCCCCTGCATCATCGCAGCGCGTGGCTGGGCGACTCCGATCCATTCGGCTACCTCGTGCACGGCTGCCGCAAGATGGGCATGGCGGTCATCGCCCGCACCGACCCGCACGCCGCATGGGACGATGCGCGACAGGCCCACCCCGATTGGATCGCGGTCGATGCCCAGGGACAGCCGCGACGCCATTGGGCGAATCCCGAGATGTGGGTCACGTGCGCCCTGGGGCCGTACAACTTCGAGTTCATGACCGAGGTCCACAAGGAGATCATGGATCTGTACGGCGTCGACGGCATCTTCTCCAACCGTTGGGCGGGCCACGGGACCTGCTACTGCAACCACTGCGCGAGGGACTTCAAGGCGTTCTCCGGCATGGACCTGCCTCGCACGACGAGCCGAAGCGATCCCGCCTATCGCCAGTACGGGCAGTGGCAGATGGAACGGCTCCGAGACCTGTGGTTCCTCTGGGATCGGACGATTCGCGCCGTCAAGCCCGGCTCGCGGTATATCCCCAACGGCTTTCCGGACAACGTCGTGACGGGCAAGCTCTCGGATATCTTCTTCACCGACCACCAGGGCCGCAGCGGCGTGATTCCCCCCTGGTCCAACGGCAAGCGGGCGAAGGAGCTTCGCGCCACGATGGGCGTCAAACCGCTCGGCGGCATTTTCAGCGTCGGCCTGGAGGAGGCCTATCGCTGGAAAGACTCGGTGCAGAGCGAGGCGGAGACCCGTGTCTGGGTGGCCGAGGGGACCGCGAACAACATGCGGCCGTGGTTCGCGAAATTCTCCGGCGTCCTCTACGACCGGCGATGGCTGGCGGTGGTCGAGAAGATCTACGACTGGCACTATCGTTGCGAGCGGTACCTGAGAAACACCGCGTCGCTGGCCCGAGTTGCGATGGTGTACTCCGAACAAACCGAACGATACTACGGCGGCAAGAAATGGCAGGAGCGCAGCGGCGGGCACGCGCTCGGTATGTACCACGCTTTGATCGAGGCCCGCGTCCCGTTCGACATGGTCAACGACAGGCTGCTCGACGCAGAGCATCTGGCGCCGTTCAAGCTGCTCGTCCTGCCCAACATCGCGGCTCTGTCGGACGCCCAGTGCGACCAGCTCAGGCAGTTCGTCCAGCGCGGCGGCAGCCTGCTGGCCACGTTCGAGACCTCGCTCTATGACGAGCGGGCCGAGCGGCGCAAGGACTTCGGTCTGTCCGATCTTTTCGGGGTCTCGGCGGCAGAACGCGTCGAAGGGCCGATGAAGAACTCCTACCTGCGATTGGCGAGCGATCCTGCAACCGGCCGGTTTCACCCAATCCTCGATGGCTTGCAGGACGCCTATCGCATCATCAACGGCATCTGGCGGCTGGAGGTCATGCCGCGGGGGGATTTCCCGTCGCCCGTGACGCTGATTCCCAGTTACCCGGATCTGCCGATGGAGCACGTCTATCCGCGAACGGCGGAACCGGGCCCGCGCGAGGTGTACCTGCGTGAGCAGGGCAACAGCCGGATCGCGTATATTCCATGGGACATCGACCGGACGTTCTGGGAGATCATGAACGCCGATCACGGACGGTTCTTGCGGAACATCGTGGATTGGACGCTGAATGAAGAGCCGGTGGTGCAGGTGACGGGGCCGGGAGTGCTCGATGTCGCTGTCTGGCGGCAGAAGGGCTCGATCACGATCCACCTCGTCAATTTGACGAATCCGATGATGATGAAGGGGCCTTTCCGCGAGCTGATCCCCGTGGGCGGGCTGAAAGTACGGGTTCGCATTCCTGGTGAGTGCAGGATCGAAGCCGCCCGGCTGCTGGTTAGTGACACGATTCCTCAGTACACAACCGGCGAGGGCATTGTTACAATCGAGATCGCATCGATTCTGGACCATGAGGTCATAGCGTTGGATGTGTCCGCGTGATTTATGAAGGATGGGTTTATGCAGAAGCGACGTTGGATCAATCGAATCAGCTCAAGCAACGGCGGCCGCATCGCGAGTCTCCTGGTTCTGCTGCTCGTGGGCGCGCTCGTCGACACCGCATCGGCAGGCGAAGGGGACTGGCAGTCGCTCTTCGACGGCAAGACGCTTAGCGGCTGGATTCAGCGAAACGGAAAGGCCGCCTACACGGTGGAAGACGGCACGATCGTTGGGACCACGGTCCTCAACACGCCGAACAGCTTCCTCTGCACGGAGAAGATGTACGCGGACTTCATTTTGGAGCTCGAATTCCTCGTCGAGCCCGGAATGAACTCGGGCATCCAGATCCGCAGCCACAGCTACGAGCATTACAACAACTACAGGGTCCACGGATACCAAATCGAGATCGACACCTCCACGCGGGCCTGGAGCGGCGGGATCTACGACGAGGGCCGCCGGGGCTGGCTCTTCGACCTGAAGAACAAGCCCGAAGCCGGCGCGGCCTTCAAGCAGGGCCAGTGGAATCACTATCGCGTCGAGGCCGTCGGCGACCGCATCCGCACGTGGGTCAACGGCGTGCCCGCGGCCGACCTGAAGGACGACATGACGGCCAAGGGCTTCATCGCCCTGCAGGTCCACAGCTCCAAGGAGGCCGGCAAGCAGATCAAATGGCGGAACATCCGCATCCAGGACCTCACGGCCCAGAACCCTCCCAAGGTCCTCAACGCCCTGATCGTCGACGGCCAGAACAACCACGACTGGAAGGCCACCACGCCCGTGCTCAAGCGACTCCTGGAGGAAACGAAGCTCTTCACCGTCGAGGTGGCCACGTCGCCCGCTGCGAAGCAGCCCATGGACTCCTTCAAGCCGGATTTTGCGAAGTACGACGTGATCGTTGCCAACTACACCGGCGATGACTGGCCCAAGGAGACCCAGGATGCCCTCGTCAAGTACATGGACAACGGCGGTGGTCTGGTCATTTTCCATGCGGCCGACAACGCCTTCCCCAAATGGCCCGAGTGGAACGAGATGATCGCCCTCGGCGGCTGGGGCGGGCGCAACGAGAAGTCCGGCCCGATGGTCCGTTTCCGCGACGGCAAGGTGGTTCTCGACGACTCGCCCGGCCGCGGCGGCAGCCACGGCCCGCAGCATGAGTTCCTGGTCACGGCCCGCGAGCCGCTGCATCCGATCCTGGCCGGCCTGCCCGAGAAGTGGATGCACGCCAAGGACGAACTCTACAGCACGCTTCGCGGCCCCGCGAAGAACATGACGCTCCTCGCCACCGCCTACGCCGACCCGGCCCAGAAGGGCACCGGCGAGCACGAGCCGATGCTGTTCACAGTCCGCTATGGGCGGGGACGCATCTTCCACACCGCCCTGGGACACGGTCCCGAGCAGATGCGGTCCGTCGGCTTCATCGTAACGCTCCAACGCGGCACGGAATGGGCGGCCACCGGACGCGTCACGCAGGTGGAAGTCCCGGAGGATATGTCCACCGCCGAGAAAGTCAGCCTTCGCTGATGCCGGTCACAGCCGGAATGTGCCTTTGATCATGATCGGCTCGCCGTCGACGTAGATGCTCGGGGTCTTGAGCACGCCGTCGACGTGGGTTTTGCTGTCCCACTTGGCGCCGGTCTTGGTCGGGTACGAGCCGCCGAAGGCGATGTGGATGCCAGGGAACTTCTCGTCCTGGAGCAGGTTGTAGATCAGGTGGGTCAGGCCGGTGTTGGTCCCGACCGCGAACTCGCCCACGCGGTTGCTGTTCTCGTCGCTCTCAAAGACGTATTCCTCGTATTCCTTGCGAAGCTTCTCATTCCTGCATTCAAGGGTCGATCGCACCGCCCGGCCGTCCTTGACCTGCACGCGGATCGGCGTCTCTTCGATCGACGCGTACTTCTCGGTGAAGAAGTCGCCCAGGCAGCCGTCGATGACGACCTGGCCGTTGAGGGTCACAGGACACGTGAAGACCTCGCCGTCGGGAAGGTTGCTCCAGTGCTTGGGCCGGATGTCGCCGTCGCTGACGATCCACTTGAGGTCCGGGCTAAACTCGGCGGTGAAGTCGCTGCCCTTGTCGGTGACCACGCGAATCGCGCGGGCGTTCTTGACCTTTTCGTAGACGAGCTTGCTGATCCGCTGAATCTCCTTGTAGTCGCTGCACATCCCGTCGGTCATGATCTGCGGCGTGATTCCGATCATGTGCGCGTGACGAAGGCGGGGGTTGGCGTCAATCGCGCGGAGCATGGGTCGGCGGAATGTCTGGAGTTCGCCCTTGGCGCCCTGGGCGGCGTAGATGCTGACGTCTGCAGCCAGCAGGGCCTCGTTGATCGCGTCGGGGAACGGAATCGGCCGGACGCCGAAATCCTCCATGATGAAGAACCGGGCGGATTGGCCGGCCCTTTTCTCCGCGGCTTCCCGCAATGCCGAGCCGATCTCGAGCGTCTCTTGATCCGTGATGATGACCAGCTTGTCGTCCTTTTTGACTTTCAGACAGTTGTCGATGGCCTGCGTGACGCCTTCTGCGATTGTTCCCATGCGATGTTCTCCTCAAATCCGCTGGTCGTTGTGGTCCTGGCAGCATGACGCTGGTCTCAGGGTTGTCATCATACCATCGAGAGTCCTACTGTCCATAGGGTTGATTCGTTCGTCGATTTGCCCTACACTGGGGCGGTTCTTATGTGAGGGTATACGGAATGGGTAGATTCGCGGTCAGAAGGGGCTGGTTTCGTGGTCGGCAGATGGCAGGCCGTCTCTGCCTGGGTTTGCTGCTGTGCTGTGCGTCGCAGGCCGCTTTGACTCCTCCGATGCAGGACTGGTTCCCCCAGGCGCCGGCTCTGCCGCCTGCAACGGACGATGTGGTCGAGGTCTCGACCGTGGAGGGGCTCGTTCGGGCCGTCGAGCAGGCCCGGCCCGGCCAGACGATCCTCGTCGCCGAGGGGCACTACCTGATGCCTCGCTACATCGAGATCCGCGCCGACCGCGTGACCCTGCGGGGAGCGTCGGGCCGGCGGGAACGAGTCATCCTCGACGGGGTCCAGAGCATGCACGGGGAACTGGTCGGCGTGCGGGGCTGTTCCGACGTGACGATCGCCGACCTGACCATCCAGAACATCCGCTTCAACGGCTTCAAAATCAACTCCGATTCGAACGTCCAGCGGCTGACGATCCGCAACTGCGTCATCCACAACATCTGGCAGCGGGGCGTCAAGGGCGTGAAGGTCCCCGAGGATGGCCGCGAGGACATGCGTCCGAAAGGCTGCCGCGTCCAGTACTGCCTGTTCTACAACGACCGGCCCAAACAACTGGCCGACGACCCGGGCGACATCGCCCAGGGCAACTACGTCGCCGGGATCGACGTGATGTACGCCAAGGACTGGATCATCAGCGACAACGTGTTCGTCGGCATCCAGGGCCGGACGGGCGAGGGCCGGGGGGCGATCTTCCTGTGGTTCGACTCGCAGGATTGCCTGATCGAGCGGAACATCATCATCGACTGCGACGTCGGGCTTCAGTTGGGCAACGCTCACCGGGCGGACAACGTCGAACTTCATTGCGTGCGATGCGTGGCCCGCAACAACTTCATCACGCGAGCCCCCGAAGCGGGCATCGTGACCGTCTACACGAAGGATTGCCGGGTTCTGCACAACACGATCCACGACCCCCAGAGTTCCAGAGGCCGCCTGCTTCGCATGGTGTTCGACAACGACGGATTGATCGTCGCCAACAACCTGCTCAGCGGCCGGGCGATGAGCAACGAGTCCGCGAGCGACATTCAGTTCCTTGGCAATCTGCTTCGGGACGTGTCGAGCGTCTTCGTGGACCCGGTTGGCGGCAATCTCCATCTGGCGAAAGCGGCGTCCGAGATCGTTGACAGAGGCGAAGCGATCGCCGGAGCGCCCGATACGGATATCGACGGACAGAAACGCGGCGCCAGGCCGGACATCGGTGCCGATGAACTGGCTGCCTCAAGGTGATCAAATGCGACAGGATGCCGTGACTCTCTGCGTCGGACTGATCTGTGTCCTCCAGCCCTTCGTTCAGGCCGAAGAGATTCGCGTCGTGAACACGGTCGAGCTGCGAGCGGCTCTGGCCCACGTCTCGCCCGGCGTGACGGTGCTGCTGAGTCCGGGCGTCTATGAAGGCGGCCTGTACCTGCCCAACGTCTCGGGCGACGAGGGAGCTCCGATCGTCATTCAAGGCGCCGAGCCCAATGCGCCGCCGGTCTTTCGAGGCGGCGGCGGACAGGCGTTTCACCTGGCCGATTGCAGCCACGTCGTTCTAAGGAATTTGCGGGTCGAGGGCTTTGCCGGCAACGGGATCAACATCGACGACGGCGGGTCGTTCGAGACCCCGGCGCATCACATCACGCTCGAAAACGTCACGATCCTGGAGACCGGGCCCAAAGGCAACCACGACGCCTTGAAGATGTCGGGCGTCGATCACTTCGTGGTGCGGAACTGCCGTTTCGAGGCCTGGGGCGGTTCGGCGATCGACATGGTCGGCTGCCATCACGGCGTCGTGGAGGATTGCACCTTCGTCGGCCGGGAGGGGTTCTCGCAGGACAACGCGGTGCAGCTCAAAGGCGGCACGGCGAATGTGCTCGTGCAGTGCTGCCTGTTCAAAAACGCAGGCCAGCGGGCCATCAACCTCGGCGGCAGCACGGGTCTGCAATTCTTCCGGCCCGGCGTCCGGGACTACGAGGCCAAGGACATCACGATCGCGGGCAACCGCTTCGAAGGAGGCCTCTCGCCTGTGGCCTGGGTCACCGCTGACGGCGGACACGTCCATCACAACACGATCGTGCTCCCGGAGAAATGGGTGTTACGGATACTCCAGGAGACGGAAGACCCGCGGTTTGCGCCTTGTCACGACGGCGTCTTCGAGGACAATCTCGTGTTCTACGACTCCCGAGTGCAGGTCTTCGTCAACGTCGGGCCACGGACGGCGCCGGGGACGTTCGTCTTCCGACGCAACGCGTGGTGCGATGTGGATGGGATTCGCAGGCCGTCGTTGCCGGTTCCAGAACAGAACGGCGTCTATCTCTCGAAGGTCGGCGCCGAATCGTACAGACGGGTTCAGACTACAACCGAAAACAGTCGCTTTTAGGGGTGCAGCATGAGTCGCCAGAATCAGCAGCAGGTGAAGACCGGGTCCGATCAATCCTCTCGCAGGGAGTTCCTGGCCCATAGCGGCAAGGCGGTGGCCGGCTCGATGCTGGCCGCGACGGTGTTGTCTCGTGCCTATGCCGGCGAAGACAATACGATCCGCCTGGCCCTCGTCGGCTGCGGCGGGCGCGGCAGCGGGGCGGCCGCCAATGCCCTTTCCTCCCAGACCGGGCCGACGAAGCTGGTCGCTCTGGGCGACGTGTTCGAGGCCCGTTTGACGAACTCGCACAAGGCCCTCAGCGAGCAGTTCGCCTCGCAGGTGGACGTGCCGCCGGAGCGGCGATTCGTCGGCTTCGACGCCTACCGCAAAGCGATCGACTGCCTGCGGCCCGGACGCGACGTTCTGATCCAGGCGACCCACTCGGCCTTTCGCCCGGCCCACCTGAAATACGCGGTCGCCAAGGGCGTCAACGCGTTCATCGAGAAGTCGTTCGCCCCCGACCCCGGCGGCACGAAGGAGATCCTGCGACTTGGCGAAGAAGCCAAGGCCAAGAACCTCAAGATCGGCTGCGGCCTGATGTGCCGGCACTCGGCGTCCCGCCAGGCGATGATCCGCAAGATCCGCGATGGGGCCCTGGGCGAGATCCAACTGGTTCGCGCGTACCGCATGGACGGTGGCGCGAGGATGGGACCCTATCAGGGTCCCGAGAGCGAGCTGCTCTGGCAGATCCGCCGGCCGTACTTCTTTATCTGGACCTCTTCCGCGTGGTTCATCGAGATGATGATCCACCAGGTGGACGAGTGCTGCTGGATCAAGGACGCCTGGCCGATCAGCGCCGAAGGCCTGGGCGGCGTCGAGCCGGGAAGCTCCGATTGCAGCCAGAACCTTCACACCTACGCCATCGAGTACACCTTCCCCGACGGGACCAAGGCCCTGGTCAACAGCCGCAACCAGTCGGGCTGCCACAACGAGTTCGCCACGTGGGTCCACGGGACCAGGTGCGCCGGCCAGTTCTCAGGCAACATCCATGCCCCGACGGTTCACACATACAAGAACCAGCGGTGCGTCAAGGACAACGTCGCATGGCGGCCGGAGAGCGAGAAGGCGAGCCCCTACCAGGTCGAATGGGACACGCTGCTGACCGCGATCCGCGAGAACCGCACGCACAACGAGGTCGAGCGCGCCGCCTACACGAACCTCGCGTCGATCATGGGCCGGGCCGCGATCCACATGGGCCGGATCATCACATGGGACGAGATGCTGGCGTCGAACTTCAAGTTCTGCGAGAACGTGGACTTCACGATGGAGAGCCCCTCGCCGCTCCAGGCGAATGCCGAGGGCCGCTACCCGGTCCCGACGCCCGGCAAGTGGACGGAGATCTGAGGCGTCAGGGACGCCGGTTGTCCCGTTCTGCTCGGACAGCTTCGATGAAGCCCGGCGGATTGACGATGGGACCCGCCTTGGTTCTGGTAGCGGTCGCGGTCCAGAGTTCCACGATCCTCGCGGGCTTGATCTCGGGATCGACCTGACAGGCCAGTGCGGCCACTCCCGCCAGATACGGGACCGCCCAGCTCATGCCGCCTTCGATCTCGTAGGTGTACACGTTCGGGCCGTGGTAGCTGGCGGTCGTGCGGCTGCCGGCCAGGGCGCACAGCGCGGGCTGCCCGTGGGAATACCGGCCGGTCCTGTAGCAGTTTGGATCGTCGAAATCGCCCGAGGGATCGCGCCGCAGGGTCGCCAGATGCAGGAAGGCCGGGTCACAGGTGACCACGAGGATGCCGTGCTGCGACGCCTTCTCGACGGCCTTCGTCCAGGCGTCGTAGTTCGGGCGTGCCGAGAACATGCCGAGCGAGATGCTGACGACCCGGATCCGTGGCCTGTTGCCGAGCGTCTCGTTGAATTCGACGATCCGCTCCAGCAGGTCCGTCCAGGGTTTGTTGTCAAGCCACTTCCACGGCGGGACCGCGTAGTAATACAGCGAGGCCTTCGGTGCCACGCCGCAGTCCTTGCCGACCGCGATGCTGCTCACAGGCGGGCCGTGCATCTGCACAGGCACCCAGGGCACCTCGATCGGCTCGTAGTGTACGATCCGATCGGCGTATTCCGTGTGCTCCTTCAACAGCGGCTGGTCGATGATGGCGATCCCCACGCCGCGGCCGTCGATGCCTTGGGCGTGCAAACCCCGGATTCCCAGGCCGGGATTCTTGCCCTCCTCCAGCAGGCGGTTGGGATCGAAGCCCTCCGGCAGCCGGTCGGCCGAGGGCCAACGGGTCCGGCTGTCGAACTCCATCTTTCGGAGGACCGCTTCCTGGTTTCGCAGATCGAGCCTGGCCAGCGAGACGCCTGAGAATCCCCAGAACGCGTCGAACTTGTCGAGATCCGCCTCCGTTCGCAACTCAACCTGTCGATCCTGTCCGATATCGATGCCCCCGCCGGACCCGATGATTCCGCCCAGCCAGCTCCTGTTGGGGGAAAGCGTCACGAGTGTGAAGGGAGCCCCGAAGCCGGCCATCCGCGTGAAGCGCGCGGCCAGGTCCGGATACTGGAGGCTCAGCGATTCCATGCCGCCGTCCCGCGAGGTCTTCTCGCCTGTCGGCGGGCCGAGCAGTTCCTTGACTTCCTCGGGCGTCGTGAGCTTGTAGGCCAGTTTCCCTTCCTCTGCGGCCCGGCGGGCCTTCTCCACGACCGACTGCGTCGTCGCGGGTCCCTGCTGGCCCGCCGACATCGCGGCGGCCCACAAGCCCAGGAGCATCGCCATCAGTTTGGCTCGGTTCTCCACTTTTCGGTCTCCTCATACGATGCCGCAGGTTCCGCGCAGGCCGCGACGAAGCGGCCGGCGGTTCCCGCACGCCCATGCAATAGATGGACGGTCCAGGAGCATCTTCGTTACCAGTCATTGCCCCCGAGACGATTATAGCAGGCCGCGGTGGGATCGGGTATGATGCTCACGGCACGGCGGTTCGTACGCCGGGGCAATCCGAACCATGCAGGAGAGTCGTGAATGGGCTATTTGAAGCATCTGATGTCGTCGCTCGGTTGGATCCTGGCCTCTTCGATGGTCGCCGGCGCGACGGATTGGCCGCAGTGGCGGGGGCCGTTCTTCGACGGTTCGACCGATGAGCAGGGCGTTCCGATGTCCTGGAGCGAGGACGAGGGAATCGCCTGGGTGACTCCTCTGCCGGGGCCGAGCGGCGCGACGCCGGTCATTTCCAAAGGCAGGGTGTTCGTGACCTCCACGGTCAAGGGCACGCCGCAGTTCGTCGCCTTGTGTCTGGACGCCGTGACCGGCAAGTCGCTCTGGCGCAAGGACGCGGGCTCCGACCCGCGGCGGTTCCCGCGGAACAATATGGCCTCGCCCTCTCCTGCGGCCGATGGAGAGCGGGTGTTCTTTCTGTACGGCGACGGCACGCTGGTCGCGTTCGACTACGAGGGCAAGGAACTTTGGTCCCGCGGCATCGAGAAGGAATTTGGCAACCTCGCGCTCCAGTTCGGCTACAGCAACAGCCCCTTCGTCCACGACGGCAGGCTGTACGTCACCGTGATCCGCCGGGACAAGCCCTATCGCGACCCGCCGGCGAGCGGGCCGCTGGATTCGTTCCTCCTGGCCATCGACCCGAGCACCGGGAAAGACCTCTGGAAGCAGACCCGCAAGACCAACGCCTTCGACGAAGGCATGGAGACGTATTCGACGCCCGTTCCGTTCGTCCGCGACGGGAAGACGGAACTTCTGCTGACGGGCGGGGATTTCGTCACCGCCCACGACCCCGCCACCGGGCGGGAGCTCTGGCGGTTCGAATACTGGACCGAGAAGATCCGCGACTCGCGGGTCATTCCGTCGCTGGTCACCGGGCAGGGGCTGATCTTCGGCTCGCGTCACAAGCACGAGGCGGTCTTCGCCCTCCAGCCGCCCGCTCGCGAAGGGGAGGAAGGGCGAATCCTCTGGGAGTTCGACGGGGCGACCTCCGATGCCAGTACGCCCTTGTTCTACGACGGCCGGCTCTACGTCTTCGACGGCCTGAAACGAAAGACCGTGACATGCCTGGACCCCGCGACGGGAAAGGTGTTCTGGCAGGGCAGAGTCCCGGGCCAGGGCGCGTGGTGGTCTTCTCCCACCGGGGCCGACGGCAAGGTTTTCCTGCTCAGCGAAGCGGGCCATGTCGTCGTGCTCCAGGCCGGAGGCGATGCGTTCAAGGTGGTTTTCGAGACCCAGATCAAAGAGCCCGAGATTCAGTCGTCGATCGCCATCTCCGGCGGCCGCCTGTTCGCTCGAACCGCCCAGAACCTCTACTGCATCGGCAAATAGGATGGAGGATTTCTCATGAGTTCCACAGGTCGTGTCATGGCGTGCCAGGCGTTGTGTGTCACGTTGGTTGCCTCCGCGGCCGGTGGGCAGGACTCCCTGAAAGTCCGGCTCTCCTGGGGCCATACCGCGCCCAGCCCTCGGGTTTTTGACGTCCGGGTTTCGGCCCGCGAGGCGCAGGTTCGCGACCTCGAGGATTTCGAGCAGGAACGCGGCGACCTGATGGCGGGGGCGGGCGATGTGGACGCCCTTCGCTTCGTGCTTCAGTACGATCCCATAGAGATCAAGCCCGGCGGCAAGGTCCACAGCTTCTGGACCGACTACTTCGCCCAATGCGACGCCGAGACGGTCCGGCGGTTCACGCAGGACCCAGCGTATCGGCCCGATCCTCGCGTCTTGACCGTGCAGACGGACTCCTCGGGCACGAAGGGATTCAGCCTGACGGTCGATCAGTTGCTCGCGAACAAGGCGTTTTGGGTGCCCTCGTTGGATGTCTATGTGACGGTGGGCGACGATCCGCCGTCCTTCGAGGAGCATCGCAGGCAACTTGACGCGTACAAGGGATTGCGAGTGCTCGACCAGGTGCAGCGAGAGCCTGAAGCGACGTACGAACAATACACCTCGCGCTGGGAGGACATGGGCAGCCCGGCGTACAAGCATCCCTCCCAGCCCGCTCCCGGCCACATCGTCTGCCTGGCCTGGGACAGCACGCTGCCCAAGTTCGGGATCGACCGCTGGGCGGGGGCTTGGAACGACTACGGCAACCCCGACCACTTTCGATTCTCGTTCGACTTCGCGGACCAGGCCGCGGCCGTCCAGCGGCTCAGCGACGGCCTGCCGGTCATCACGACGACGGTGGAGCGGGACGGCCTGCGGTATGAAGTCGAGCAGTTCGCGTATCCTCTGAACGGCCCTCCCTCCGAGAGACGCGGCGATATCCCGATGGTCCTCCTGCAGAAGGTCACGGTCGCCAACCTGCGGGACCGAGACCGCACCGTCACTCTGAAGATGTATCATCGCCGGGAGTTCCCCTCCGGCGACGGCTCCACCCTGGCGCGGAGGACCGATGGCGGCGCGACTCTGTTCGAGGACAATGTCTCGCACCGGGTGCTCTTTGCCCTCGACGGGGTCGGGCCGACGGAGGTCTCCTGTGAAACGAGGGATGAGACCATCGAGAAGAAACCATGGAAGGCCAGCGGGGTTGCGCTAGCCTTCGATCTTGCGGGCCGTGCGAGCCGGGAGTTCGTGGTGAAACTGCCGTCTCCGCCTGTGGAGGCGAGGGACGCCGGGACTCTCGCGAGAATCGATTACGCTTCGGCTCGCCAAGGCACATTGGAGTTCTGGGAGGAATGGGTCCGACGGGGCGCGCAGTTCACGGTTCCCGAGAAGGCGGTCAACGATCTGTATCGTGCGAATCTCTGGCACGCGTTGCGTCTGCCCCGACGGCACGGCGGGTCCGGGGACGGCGTGCAAATCGATCTGCCGTACTCGAACTTCGCGTACGATCAGCGCGGCACGCCTTGGCCGATCAACCAGGCCGTATACGTGGACTACATGATCTACGCTCTGCGAGGCTACCACGATGTCGCGGCCGAAGAGATGCTCGCGATGTACCGGAACAATCAGGAGGCGAACGGCCACGTCAAGGGCTATGCGAACTGGGGAGTCTACACTCCTTCGATGATCTACGTCACGGCCCGGAACTACCTCCTTTCGGGCGATCGGGCGGCGTTCGAGCGACTGCTCCCGCACGCGCTGCGGGCTCTCGACTGGTGTCTGAACGAGATTCCCGCGCAGGGCCTGGTCCGTTCGCCGCTGAATGACCTCACGGGCGAGGGGGTCTGGGCCTTTACCCAGGCCTATATGGTTGCCGCGTTCGACGTGATGGCCAGGGCCCTGGAACGGGCGGGACATCCGCGGGCCGGGGCTTGTTTCGAAGCCGCCAGATCGTTTCGCGGATCGGTCGAGCGGGCGTTCGGCGCCGCCGCCGTGCGGTCGCCCCTGGCGCCGTTGCGGGATCGCACATGGACGCCGTATGTGCCGTGCGAAGCCGCGACGGCGGGACGGATGCTGGAGCAGTGGTATCCCACCGATGTGGACACCGGGGCGATGCACCTGGTGCGACTCAAAGCTCTGCCGGCCCAGGGCGTCCTGGCCGAGGCGCTGCTGAACGACCACGAGGACAACCTCTACCTGCACCGCCGGGGCATGGCGAACGAGCCCGTCTACAACCCGCAGGCGACGGTCTATCTGTTCCGCGACGAGCCCAAGGCCGCGATTCGGGCCTTCTACAGCATGATGGCCTGCGCGTTCAGCCACTCGGTGCTGGAGCCGGTGGAGCATCGCTGGACCTGGGGCCAGTACTTCGGCCCGCCGAGCACGGACGGCGCGTGGTTCGAGCTCTACCGCAACATGCTGATCCGCGAGCTCGACGACGACTCGCTGCTGCTGATGCAGGCCCCGGCGCGGAAGTGGCTCGCGGACGGACAGAGGATCGCTGTCGAGCGGGCGCCGACCTGCTTCGGCGATATGTCGATGGCGGTCGAAAGTCGGGCCGCCACGGGCTCTCTGATTGCACAGATCGACATGCCCAAGAGGCACGCTCCGAAGCGGCTGATCGTCCGTTTCCGCCATCCCGAGGCCCGGCCGATGCGGTCTGTGACGGTCAACGGTCAGGCCTGGGCCGGATTCGACGTGCAGAATGAATGGGTCGTTATCAAGAAGCCCGACGAGAGCCGATACGAGATTGCGGCTCAATACTGATCGTGGAGAGATCCGATGAAGTCGAGACTTGTGCTGATGGTTGGTCTGGCGTCGATGGCGTTTCAAGCATGCGCCGAAGAGCAGGCGGCTCAGGTGAGGGTCTCACTGAGCGAGCGATTGGGGCCCATGCACATCGAACGCATGGCTCTTGGGCAGGGCGGATTGTCGCAAGAGCCCATGTGGGACAACCGGATCGCAGAGATCCGGGCGCTGCGCCCCGCCGTGATTCGCCTGTTCATTCAGGAGTACTTCGATCTGCTGCCTGCGCCGGGCCGGTATCACTTCGAGACGCTGGACCGGTCGGTGGATACGATCCTGGCGACCGGGGCCGAGCCGATCATGTGCATCTGCTTCAAGCCGAAGGGGCTCTTCCCGGTCGTCGATCAGGACCTCGTCGAGCCGAACGACTATGGCCAATGGGAGGAGCTGATCTTCCGCATGGTCCGCCACTACAAAGAGCGAGATCCCCGAATTCGGTACTGGGAGGTCGCCAATGAGCCCGACATCGGCGAGAGCGGCGGTTGTCCCTACCGCTTCCAGCCCGAGAACTACACGCGATACTACAAGCGTACGGTCGACGCCATCCTGCGGGCCGATCCGAACGCTCTGGTGGGCGGACCGGCGCTGGCCTGGGTTCGCTCCCCGATCCTGCCGAGGTTGCTGGAGTTCTGCGAGAAGGAGAGAGTACCGCTGCATTTCGTCTCCTGGCACATCTACAGCAGCAGCCCGCAGCAGGTCCGCGACACGATCGAGTACGCCAAAGGTCTGCTGGGAAAGCACCCCGGCATCAAAGCCCAGACCATGTTGAACGAGTGGAACGTGGACTTGTCGCACCCGCCCCAGGATCCGCGGTTTCAGCCGTGCTACGTGGCCGAGGTAATCTGGCAGATGAAGGAAGGGGGGCTCGACTACTCCTGCTACTATCACATCCGCGACTGGCACGTCGCGATGGAGCCGTTCGCGAAGTTCATGTCCCCGCAAGGGACCATGTTCATGTACCGTTGGTGGAACCGCCGGCCGCAGTACGACGGCCTGTTCGACTACCAGAACACGATCCGCCCGGCCTATTTCACGTTCAAGCTCCTCTCCCGCCTGACGGGCGAGCGGCTCCGCGTGACATCCGCGCGCGACGCGGTCCACGGTCTGGCGACCTGGGACTCGTACCTGCAGTTGTACAACGTCCTCGTCTGGAACTACTCGGCGTCGCCCGCCCGCGTGCGGTTGACGCTGGCCGACGCACCGGGCAATCTCACCGCCCGGCCGCTCGTGCTCGACGCCGCGACGGCCAACAACGACGAGAACGCCCGACTCAAGGTCGAGCGGCCCATTGATCTGACGCCTGAGAAGGCGGAAATCGATGCTCCTCTGGAACCGTACGGCATCCGGTTCTGGTCCATCGAGCGACGATAGGAGGCAGCCATGAGATCACTCACCGTCACGGCGATTATGGTCTTTGCGTCAAGTATTGTCGGTCGTGCGGACGACGCTTCGGTTCAGAACTTGGCGGACGAGGTGCGGGACAAGGGGCGGATCGTCTTCTGTGCCCGATCGCCTGCAGGCGATTGGGACTTGTTCCTGTGCCGCCCCGACGGCTCGTCTATCCGCAACATCACGCGGACGCCGCAGTTCAATGAAGCGGCCCCGCAGTTCTCCCGTGACGGCCGCCAGTTGCTCTATCGAAGGCTCCCGCGAGAGGAGAACATCGATGGCAATCGCTACGGCGCCCAGGGACAGCTCGTCCTGGCCAACCACGACGGGACGGCTGCCCGGACGCTCGGCGAGTATCCTTGGGCGAGCTGGAGCCCCGACGGATCCCAGATTGCCTGCCTTTCGATCAAAGGGATCTCTGTCGTGGACGTCTCCGGCCTCCGGACGGTGCGAACGCTCGAACGCAAGGGCTTTTTTCAGCAACTCGCCTGGTCGCCAGACGGCAAGTGGCTCCTTGGCGTGGCGAACTCCTTTGGCACGGGCTGGAGCGTCGCACGCATGGATGCCGCGACCGGCGAGATCAACGCGGTCAGCAAGGTCGATTGCTGCACGCCCGACTGGTTCCCGGACAGTTGCCAGGTGATCTTCTCGAATCGGCCCGCCGGACAGAAGGGCAACAACGGTTACGGCTGGACGCAACTATGGACTGCCGATGGGGAAGGCCGCGAACGAAGGCTCGTCTACGGCCAAGACGGACGGCATGTCTACGGCGGCTGTGTTTCGCCGGACGGAAAGTATGTGGTCTTCACAGGCAATATGAAAGAGGACGGCGACCCAGGCAACGCCGGCGCTCCGATGGGCTTGATCCGATTGGCGGACGCCCCGATCATTACAGGCGACAGCAGGGACCTGCGGACGCTGCATCCGAAGGCAAGAGAGGGTCCAGTGCTCGTGCTGCCGAACGGCTGGGAGCCTTGCTGGACTGGGGCCAAGATCGATGCCGATGGAGCGGCGGGACTGGCCGAGGAGGTGCGGGACAAGGGGTGGATCGTCTTCAGCTCGGCCAACGACGGCGGCGACTGGGACCTGTTCCTGATGCGGCCCGACGGCTCCGACCGCAGGCGACTGACCGACACCCGCCAGTACAACGAAGCCGGCGCCAAGTTCTCTCGCGACGGCGGCAAGCTGCTGTACTACCGCATGCCGGTCGCCGAGCAGGTCGACAACAACACGTACGGTCTCTTCGAACTGATGATTGCCGATGCGGACGGCGGCAACGCGGCATCCTACGGGAACAAGTTCCCCTGGGCCTCGTGGGGTCCCGACGGCACGCAGATCGCCTGCCTCGATAAGAAAGGGATTCAAATCATCGACTTGGCGAGCCGTCAGATCGTCCGGCAGATCCCTCGCAGCGGAGTCGTGCAGCAGTTGGTCTGGTCGCCCGACGGCAAGCGGTTCGTCGGCACGGCCAACGGTCTGGGCGTCGCATGGACGGTAGGGTGCCTGGATGCAGAGACCGGGCGGATCCATCCGGTCAGCGAGGTGGACCGCTACAACTGCACGCCTGACTGGCTGCCCGATTCCGAGCACGTCATCTACTCGCGGGGCATCGTTCCCGGCCAAGCCGGGTGGGCGCAGCTCTGGCTCGCCAAGGCCGACGGCGCAGAGAGGCGACTGCTCTATGCGGAGGGTGAACAGCATCTGTACGGCGGGTGCGTCTCGCCGGACGGCAACTACGTTCTGTTTACAGAGAGCGAGGTAGATCTCGGCAAAGTGGACAACTCGCGAACGCGGATGGCGATTATCCGCCGCAAAGACACGCCCATAGTCGCTGGCGGCGATGCGTCTCTCAGGAAAGAGTTCCCCAATACCCGCAACGGTCCGGTGTTGAGTCTGTCCTGGGGCTGGGAGCCCGATTGGAGACCTTCGCATTGATGGTCAGAAGGCCCGCTCCATTGCGAGCAGGCGGGCGATTCGTTCCTCGGTGGGCGGGTGAGTACTGAAGAGCTTGCCGAAACCGCCCGTCAAGGGCTGAACGATGAAGAGACTGCTCTGCGTCTCCGGCGCCGGGAGCGGAATGCGACGATTGGCCGCCTCCAGTTTCTGAAGCGATCGCGCCAGACCTCTTGGATCCTGCGCCAGTTCGGCGCCCAAGCGGTCGGCCTCGTACTCACGCGAGCGGCTGATCGCCATCTGAATGATGACCGCCGCAATGGGGGCCAGGACCATCATCAGGATCGCGATCAAGGGATTGCCGCGACGATCGTCGCCGCCGCCGGTGAAGAATGCGAACCGGCTCAACAAGGTGATCGCGCCGGCCATGATGGCCGCGATCGTGCCGATCAAAACGTCGCGGTTCTTGATGTGCGCGAGCTCGTGCGAGAGGACCCCTCGCAACTCCGCGTCGGCGAGCATCCGGCGCAGGCCGACCGTGACGCAGACCGCGCTGTGCCTGGGATTGCGGCCGGTGGCGAAAGCATTCGGCGCAGCGGCCGGAGAGATGTACACCCGCGGCATCGGCAGGCCCGCACGTTCGGAGAGTTGCACGACCATTTCCCACAAGGCCGGGTCGTCGTCGGGGCCGATCTGTTGGGCCCGCATCGTCGCCAGGGCGATCTTGTCGCTGAAGAAGAAGGCGATCAGGTTCATCATGCCGCCGAAGACGAAGGCGTAGATCATCGCATTGGGACCGCCGATCAGGTAGCCGATGCCCAGACACAGGCCCATCAGCGAGCCCATCAACAAGGTCGTCTTGAAATTGTTCACCAGTCCACGCATGGTCTATCCCCTTCAACCAGGGTTCTCATTTCTGCGTCTATACGTCCGCGACGAGGAATTGTGCAAAATGCGTACCAGGACTCAGGGTGAATCGAATCCCTTCTTACAGGCCGCAAAATGAGGTGTCCTGCGGTGGGTCTCCTGTCGATTTGGCAGAAGGGATCTGGTCCGCGTCGCGGATCGGCGGTATAATCCGGGCGGCCTATGGAGGCCTTTGGAGACGGCGGATCTTGATCGAACGGCTTGCAGAAACAATAGAGAAATACTGGGGTTATAAGGAGTTCCGGCCCTTGCAGAAGGAGGCGATGGAGCACCTCTGCAACCGGCGCGATGTGATCGTCGTTCTCCCCACCGGCGGCGGCAAGTCGCTGTGTTTCCAGGTGCCTGCGGTCAATTCGCCGGGCTTGGCGGTGGTGGTTTCCCCGCTGATCTCGCTGATGAAGGACCAGGTGGACGCCCTGACCGAGTGCGGCGTGCCGGCCGCGAGGATCGACAGTTCGCTGACGCCGGAGGAACGCGAAAAGGCCCTGGAGTTGATCTGCAGCCGCCAGCTCAAGCTGCTCTACATGTCGCCCGAGCGGCTGGTCTCGGACTCGTTCATCAAGTTCCTGCAGAAGCTCGATCTGTCGTTCATCGCCATCGACGAGGCCCACTGCATCAGCATGTGGGGGCACGACTTCCGGCCCGAGTATCGCCAGCTTGGCTCGCTCCGAAAGATCTTCCCGAACGTGCCGATCGGCGCCTACACCGCCACTGCGACCGAGCAGGTTCGCCACGACATCGCGGCACAGTTGTCGCTCAACGACCCGGCTATGCTGGTCGGCTCGTTTGACCGGCCGAACCTGATCTACAAGGTCCAGGCGAAGAACCGGGTCGCCAAGCAGGTCTGCAAGGTCATCGACCGCCACCGCAACGAATCGGGCATCGTCTACTGCATCCGCCGCAAGGACGTCGAGGAGATGGCAAAGGATCTGACGGCCAAGGGGCTCCGCGTGGCTCCCTACCATGCCGGCCTGCCCGACGAGGTCCGCAAGAAGAACCAGGACGACTTCCTGAACGAGAACGTGGACATCATCGTCGCCACCATCGCCTTCGGCATGGGGATTGACAAGTCCAACGTCCGCTACGTCATCCACGCGGGCATGCCCAAGTCGCTCGAGCACTACCAGCAGGAGAGCGGCCGGGCCGGACGCGACGGCCTGGAGGCCGAGTGCTGCCTGTTCTATTCCGGCGGCGACTACGCCACCTGGAAGAGTCTGATGCGCGACATGGACCCCAAGGCCATGGAGATCGCGCTGTCGAAGCTGGGCCGGATGTACAGCTATTGCACCGAAGGTGTTTGCCGCCGCAAGGCCATCCTCAACTACTTTGGCCAGTCCCTCGACAAAGGCGAATGCGGCGCCTGCGACATCTGCCTGGGCGAAGTCGACTCGATGGACGACGCCTTGGTCATCGCCCAGAAGATCCTCTCGTGCGTCCTGCGCCTGGGCCAGCGTTTCGGCGGAGGCTACACGGCTCTGGTCCTCACCGGCTCGCGGGACCAGCGGATTCTCGAAAATGGTCACGACAACCTCACGACGTACGGTCTGCTTCGCGACTATGACTCCCGAGCTGTGCAAGGCTGGATCGAACAGCTCGTAGGTCAAGGCTTCTTGGAGAAAACCGGAGAGTATAATGTGCTGGTGGTCACAATTGAAGGACGACGGCTTCTCAAGTCAGAGGCTGTGCCGCGATTGTTGTGCCCGGCGAAGAAGCCTGAACGCGAACGCAAGGCAAAAGTTGTGACGGATTCATGGCAGGGTGTCGACAAGGGTCTGTTTGATGCCCTGCGCAAAGTGCGGGCGACGCTGGCACGCGAACGCGGAGTTCCCGCCTTCGTCATCTTTGGCGACGCTGCCCTGCGGGACATGGCTCGCAAGAGACCCTCGACGTTGCAGCGATTCCTGGACGTCAAAGGCGTCGGCCAGACAAAGGCCACGCAGTACGGCCGGGTCATGACCGAGAGTATCCGGGCCTACTGCAGCGAATGCTCTGTCGAAATGGACCTGACGGTCCTCGACTGACCGCCAGATGCACGCCGACAATCTCAAATTTCGAATTTGAAATCTCAAATCCTCGATCGCGGGCCAGATCGTCCAGGCCCCCGGCCTGACTCGCGCTGCACAGCAGACAGATCGCCAACAGACCCGACGCGTAGATCCTTGAGAAGCTCCTCATGGCCATACCTCCATTGGTCCAGCCTTCTTCCTCGTCACGACGCCGCGACGTTCCCCGGCGTCCCAAGCCCACGATCACAGCGATCCGCGCCAGTCGGAACCATGCACATCCCGGCCCGATTGAACACGCTGGAGCCGGTCTTGTTCCGCTTCTCCTGGCGTCCTTGGCGTCTTGGCCAAGCCCGACAGAAGCGGACAAGGGTCCGTCTTGCCACAAAAACTAGGCTCTCCCCAGGGGGGCAAACCGCATTTTTGACTTCAATATCAGCCCAAATAGCAGAATAGTGACAAAAAACAGCCCTGCGGGATTACCCATTTTACCGGTTTTCAACGATAATATTCTGGTGAGCTGTTTTATGAGGATTGAAGTCTCTTGGGCAGGTGTGGGCCGATGAATCTTGACCCCCGTTCGATGCAGGATTGGCAGATCGCCGAGGCGGCCGAGGAACGCATGAAACCCATTCGGCGTCTGGCCGGCGAGATGGGGTTGCGGGACGACGAGCTGATCCCTTATGGAAACAAGCTGGCGAAGGTGGACTACCAGAAGGTCCTGACCCGCCTGGCTGACGGTCCGACCGCCAAGTACGTCGATGTGACTGCGATCACCCCGACGCCGCTGGGCGAGGGTAAGACGACCACGACGATCGGACTGATCCAGGGTCTCGGCCGGCTCGGCAAACGGGTCTGCGGCGCGATTCGCCAGCCCAGCAGCGCCCCGACATTCAATATCAAGGGCTCCGCCGCAGGGGGGGGCCTGGCTCAGTGCGTTCCTCTGACGCCGATCTCCATCCGCCTGACGGGAGATCTCGACTGCGTGACCAACGCACACAACCTGGCGATGGTCGCGCTGACCGCCAGGCTCCAGCACGAGCGGAACTACGACGACGCCCGCCTGGCCAAGAGCAGTCTCAAACGCCTCGACATCGACCCTGCCCGCATCCAGATCGGCTGGGTGATGGACTTCTGCGCCCAGTCGCTTCGCAACATCCGCATCGGGCTGGGCGAGAAAACGGACGGCTTCGAGATGGACTCGGGTTTTCGAATGACCGTCGCCAGCGAGGTGATGGCGATCCTGGCGGTCGCGCGGGACCTCAAGGACCTGCGCCAGCGGATCGGTCGCATGGTGGTCGCCTACAGTCGAAGCGGCAAGGAGGTCACGACGGGCGACCTGGAGGTGGATGGCGCGATGACCGCCTGGCTGCTGGACGCCATCAATCCCAACCTCGTCCAGACCATCGAAGGCCAGCCTGTTTTCGTCCATGCAGGGCCTTTCGCCAACATCGCCATCGGGCAAAGCTCGATCATCGCCGACCGGCTCGGCGCCAAGCTGGCCGACTACCACATCACCGAGAGCGGTTTCGCGTCGGATATCGGCTATGAGAAATTCTGGAACTTGAAGTGCCGCATGTCGGGTCTCAAGCCGGACGCGGTCGTCATCGTCGCGACGATTCGCGCCCTCAAAACCCATGGCGGCGGACCGGCCGTCAAGCCGGGCGTTCCGCTCGATTCCGCGTACACCAGCGAAAACCTCGACCTCGTCGAGAAAGGCTGCGAGAACCTCCTGGCTCACATCGACATCGTCAAACGAAGCGGCGTCCGTCCCGTCGTCTGTCTGAACCGGTTCAAGACCGACACCGACGCCGAGATCGCCATCGTCCGGCGGATCGCCGAAGCCGGCGGGGCCCGCGCGGTCACCTCCGACCACTGGCTCCGGGGCGGCGGGGGGGCTCTCGAACTGGCGGAAGCGGTGATCGAGACGTGCGCCGAGAAGAACGACTTCCAGTTCCTGTACGACATGAAGATGCCCCTGCGGAAACGGATCGAGCTGATCGCCAAGGAAATCTACGGCGCCGACGGAGTCTCCTACACCGACGAGGCTCTGGAGAAGGCCAAGCGTCTCGAAGCGGAATCGCTTGGGACCACGCTGGGCACCTGCATGGCCAAGACGCAGCAGAGTCTCTCGCACGACCCCAATCTCAAGGGCCGCCCCAAGGGCTGGACCCTCCCGATCAGCGACATTCTGGTCTACAAGGGCGCGGGCTTCGTCGTCCCGATGGCCGGCGCGATCAAGCTCATGCCCGGCACGGGCTCCGACCCGGCCTTCCGCCGGATTGACGTCGATGTCGAGACAGGCAAGGTCCACGGGCTGTTTTGATTGACGATCGACGATTTACTATTTACGATCTGGGCTCGTCGCGGGGCGTAGCGTCGCGCAATACAGTAAATCGTCAATAGCAGATAGCAGATCCAAACATGACCGCACGAATCATCGACGGCAAACAGGTGGCGGCCGGCATCCGGGCCGAACTCAAGGACGAAGTCGCGAAGCTCAAGGAATACGGCGTCACGCCGGGCTTGGGCGTGATCCTGGTCGGTGATGATCCCGCGTCGGTCTCCTACGTGACCGGCAAGGAGCGGGCGTGCGACGAAGTCGGCATCTATTCCGACCACAACCATCTGCCCGCCGGGACATCACAAGAGGAGCTTCTTGCCCTCGTCCGGCGGATGAACGGGGACCCGAAGATCAACGGCATCCTGGTCCAGTTGCCGCTTCCCCGCCACATCCGCGAGTCTGAAGTGCTCCTGGCGATCGATCCGAACAAGGACGTTGACGGATTCCACCCGGTCAACGTCGGCAAGATGGTCGTCGGGGAGAAGGCGTTCCTGCCCTGCACGCCGCACGGCGTGGTGCAACTGCTCCTGCGAAGCGGCGTGACTATCGACGGCGCTCATGTCGTGATCGTGGGCCGCAGCAATATCGTCGGCAAGCCGCTGGCCAACATCCTGATCCAGAAGAGCCCCCTGGGCAACGCGACCGTCACGGTCTGCCACACGCGAACCCAAGACCTGGCCCGCCACACACGCCAGGCCGACATCGTCATCGCGGCAGCCGGTCGGCCCAACACGATCACCGCGGACATGGTTAAATATGGCGTCGCGGTGATCGATGTGGGCGTCAATCGCATCGAGGACGCGACGAAGCAGAAGGGCTTCCGCCTGGTCGGCGACGTCGATTTCGAGGCGGTAAAGGATAAGGCCTCACTCATCACGCCCGTCCCCGGCGGCGTAGGCCCCATGACGATCACCATGCTCCTGCACAACACAGTCGAATCCGCCAGACGCGCCGCGGGCCTGCCTCCGGCAACGGCATAATCCAGGGCGACCCGTTCGCAGTGCGCCCGTCAGGGAGCATCGGGGAAGTTCGAAGTGTCAAGTGTTCAGTCGGAATGGGGCTGAACGTGCAGAACAAAGCCAATTCATGGGTGCGAGAATCGACGGCGACCACTGTTCGAGAAAGGGGTTAGGCGCCGCCATCGCCGGTGGGACGGGGCGTGAAACGAAGCCAATTTGCCGGCCTGGGACTGTGAAGAAAACGCCTTGCGGCGTTACTGCGAACCGGTCACGATCAGGGCAAGATCAGTGTCGGCAGGGAGGCGCTGATTCTCAACTGTGCCGGATTCTGTGCCGCGCCTTCTGAAGACCACGTTTTCTTGCGGGTCTTTGCGTAGGTGTTCTGAGCCCACATCACCCATTCACGCAGATTCCGGCAAGATGAGAGGTTGTACGGATTCTGCGGGACGGTTGACGGAGAATGACCGGTGTCTTCTTGTCGATCAGGCTTTGTGCAGGAATGACAGACTGGCGGGATGGCTCGCGTCGTCAGAGCTGCCGTTTGACCGCCTGGGCGTGGATCAGCTCGAACAGGGCCTTGATGAACTCTCCGTCCAAGCCCTCCTTGTGACCCCGTGCGATGTGGTCGCCCAGCAGGTTCTCCCATCGCTCGATCTGCAGAACCGGGATGTTGTGCTCGTGCTTGAGCCGCCCGATCTCGTCGACCCACTTCATCCGCTCGGCCAGGTCCTGGATGATCCGCACGTCCACCTGGCTGATCTCGGCGCGGAACTGGGCGATCTTGCGCTTGACCTCGCGGTCGGTGATCCCGGCGTTTCGCACCGTGAGCCGGTCCAGCATACGGCACAGCTCCTCGGGGGTCACCTGCTGCTTGGCGTCGCTGAGCGCATGGTCGGGATCGATGTGTGACTCGATGATCAGGCCCTGGATGCCCAGGTCCATCGCCATCTGCGAGACCGGCTCGATGAGCTGGCGGCTTCCGGTGATGTGGCTGGGGTCGCAGATCAAAGGCAGCGCCGGCAGCAGACGCTTGAGCTCGATCGGGATCTGCCACTTCGGGTCGTTGCGAAACTGCGTTTCGCCGAAGCTGGAGAACCCGCGATGGATCGCGCCCAGCTTCCGCACGCCGACCGCGTGCAGCCGCTCGATCGCGCCCAGCCACAGGGCCAGTTCCGCGTTGATCGGGTTCTTCACGAACACCGGGATGTCCGAGCCGCGCAATGCCTCGGCGATTTCCTGCACCGAGAACGGGCTGACCGTCGTCCTGGCCCCGATCCAAAGGATGTCTACGCCGTGTTCCAGGCACAGCTCCACGTGTCGCTTGTTGGCCACCTCGGTCGCGGTCGGCAGGCCGGTCTCGGCCTTGACCCTCGCCAGCCAGTCCAGCCCTTCGGCGCCGATGCCCTCGAAGGAGTTGGGTCTGGTCCTGGGCTTCCAGATCCCCGCGCGGAAGGCCTTCACGTGCGGCGATCCCGCCAGACCCCGCGCGGTCGCGAGCATCTGCTCGGCCGACTCGGCGCTGCAGGGTCCCGCGATCACCCAGGGCAGGGGTTCGGTCCCGCCGCGGTCCTGGGGGAGCCATTCCGTGATGGGAACGATGTCTTGATTGATCTTCTTCAATGCGTCGGTCATACCCAGTCCGCGAAAAGTCGTGCTTGGGATCGTGGGGACCCCACCCCGGCCCGGACGGCCGCAAACCCCAAGTATACCCGCGCGACCCATCCGGTTCAAGGGGCGATGTTCACCCCGGGCGCGTGCGCCGGGACGATTTCCACTTCGGACTTGACAATCGAGCGCTGGAATGGCACAATACAGGCGTGTCGTGACCAACGGATGGGGGCATGTTTTCCCCAGGGAAGACGGCCGAAGGCCGACGTGCGTCGGGGCAAGGGAGTTCGGACGCCGTCGGGGAGTGTGCCAATTCGCGTAAGGATGCCGATCGGGTCGGGCTGCGGGTTCGTCCGCAGGTGGATCGGTTGCAGGGATAGGAATGAACAAGAGTGTGGTGATGGTGCTGGCTCTCGCGGCCTGCGTGATGCCCGCGTGGGGTAGTATTGTCGTCGAGTTCGACGAACTGCCCCCTTGGGCGACGCCGCAGGTGGAGGCCAACGGTCTGGACTGGGACCGGTCCCTGGTGGAAACTGTAGCGGGCGATCCGGGCGTCGGTTCGGTCTCCTTCGCCGGCCACCTGGGCGCGATGGTCGTCGGCACTTCATCGGGGCAGCCCCTGACGTGGGAGACGATCTTCCGGCTGGCCGACCGGCCGGGCGTGACCGAAGGCCTCATGGCCAAGGGCTCTGACGGCGGATTCACGCTGCACGACCTCAAGCAGAGTTTCCCTGAGGGCCCGCCGGTGCCGGCTCCCGCGGCGATCCTGCTGGTCGGCCTGGGCGCGGGGGCGGTCGCTTCGATGCGTCGTCGCGGCATGATGTAGACACTTGGATCTGGAAAGACTCCAGGGCTGTGGGCCGAGGGCTTGCGGCCTTTTTGCGTTTTCCGGGGGATCACAGCGAGCTTGTCCCCGGCGAGGGCTTGTGGTAGGATGCCGACAGCGGTCGGGGTCTTGTCGGGCCGGACCGCGATGACTGAGGTGCAGAAAGGAGTCGTCGTCTCATGTCCCCATCGCGAATCTTCCGTCTGTCGTGTCTGCTGGTCGTCTGTTTCGTTGCGTCGGCGCCGGCTGCCGTCAAGGTGTGGGAGGAGCCTTTGACCTTGCCGACGTACCGGCTCGATCCGCCGGACGTGAACCCGCGGTTCTACACGAACGAGTCGTACCAGGGCGCCCAGAAGCGAATCTATCCCTATCCCATGCTCGATGGCGTCACCGGCATCCGCCAGGAACAGACCTACAAGGCCCTGTACCTGGAGAACGAGTACATCAAGCTGTGCATCCTGCCGGAGATCGGCGGGCGGCTCTGGTACGCCACCGACAAGACCAACGGCTACGAGATCTTCTACCGCCAGCACGTGGTCAAACCCGCGCTGATCGGCATGCTCGGCGCCTGGGTCTCCGGCGGCATCGAGTGGTGCGTCTTCCACCACCATCGCAACACCACGCACATGCCGGTCGATTACACGCTGGCCTCGAATCCGGACGGCAGCAAGACCATCTGGTTCGGCGAGACCGAGCGACGCCATCGGATGAAGTGGCTGATCGGCGTGACGCTGCGCCCGGGCTCGTCCGCCATCGAGGCGACGGTCAAGATCTTCAACCGCACGGCCGAGCCGCACTCGATCCTGTACTGGGCCAACGTCGCGGTGCACGTCAACGACGACTACCAGATTCTGTTTCCGCCCAGCGTCACCGCGGCGACCTACCACTCCAAGAACGACTTCGCCCACTGGCCGATCGGCAGCGGTCGCTATCGCGGCGTGGACTACCAGGGCGTGGACCTGTCCTGGTGGAAGAACCATCCCGAGCCGGTCTCGTTCTTCGCCTGGGACCTCCAGGAGGACTTCATGGGCGGCTACGACCACGCCAGGCAGGCGGGCACCGTGCACGTGGGCGACCACCACATCATCTGCGGCGCCAAGCTCTGGGAGTGGAGTCCTGGCGAAACCGGTCGCATGTGGGACAAGATCCTTACCGACGAGGACGGTCCCTACGCGGAACTGATGGTGGGCGCGTGGTCGGACAATCAGCCGGACTATAGCTGGGTCGCGCCGCGCGAGACCAAGATCTTCACGCAGGTCTGGTACCCGGTCCGCGACATCGGCGGGTTCAAGAACGCCAACACGCAGGCCGCGGTGAACCTGGAGGCGGGCGAGGGCAAGGCCAGGCTCGGGTTCTGCGCGACCTCCAGACACCGCAAGGCCCGCGCGATCCTCAAGGCGGGGGACAAGGTCCTGCTGGACAAGACCATCACGATCGGGCCCGAGAGCCCGTTCGTCGAGGAGGTCCCGCTGCCCGAAGGGACCGAGAGGACGGACCTGACCGCGAGTCTCGTGACCAGGTCGGGCCAAACGCTGATCGCGTACCGGCCGGTGGAGATCGTCGGCGATCCGAACCTGCCTGCGACGGTCAAGCCGCCCGCCGCGCCCAAGGACATCGCGACGGTCGAGGAACTGTACCTGACCGGCCTTCGCATCGAGCAGATCCACAACCCGCGGGTCAATCCGTTCGACTATTACGAGGAGGCCTTGAAACGCGACCCGAACGACGTGCGGACCAACACCGTCGTCGGCATCGGCTACAACCGACGGATGATGTACGAGAAGGCCGAGGAGCACCTGCGCCGTGCGGCGGCACGAATGACCGCGGAGTACACGCGGACCCGCGACGGGGAATCGCTGTACCATCTGGCGATCGCCCTGAGGGCCCAGGGCAAGGTGGACGAAGCGTACGACCTGTTTTACCGGGCTTCGTGGGACTATGCGTTCCGCTCGGCGTCGTATTACCAACTGGCGGAGCTGTCGGCTCGCAAGGGCGAGTTCGTCAAGGCGCTGGAGCAGGTGCGGGAGGCGATCGCGACGAACACCACCGATACGCGGGCGATGAACCTGCAGGCCGCGATCCTGACGCGCCTGGACAGGCCCAAGGAGGCGGCGTCGGTCCTGGCCAGAGTCCTGGCCGAGGACCCGCTGGATTTCCTTGCGAGAAACGAGCTGGCGACGGCGCAGCGGAAGTTCGCCTCGCGGGGCAAGATTGAGGCGACGCTGCGCGACCTGGAATCCGCGATGCGCCGGGACCTTCAGGCGTACCTGGAGCTGGCGACGGACTACATGGCCTGGGGGTTCTGGGACGATGCGCTGGCGGTGCTGACCCGCGCCGCTCGCGACAAGACCGACCTGGCGGGCAGTTCGCCCCTGGTCTACTACTACCTGGGCTACCTGCACGAACGCAAGGGCGACGCGGATCTGGCCAGGCAGCTTTACGACCATGCGGTCGGCATGCCCAGCGAGTACGTCTTCCCGTTCCGCGTCGAGACCGCGACGGTCCTGCAGGCCGCGATTGCGAAGAACCCGACCGACGCCAAGGCCCACTACTACCTGGGCAACCTGCTGTACGAGATCCAGCCGGACAGGGCGATCGAATGCTGGGAGCGGTCCGTCGCGATCGACAGTTCGTTCGCCATGGCGCATCGCAACCTCGGCTGGGCGAACTACCGCACGAAGAACGACGTGGCGAAGGCCATCGCCAGCTACGAGCGGGCGGTCGTCTGTAATGGACAGGACCCGCGCCTGCTCACCGAGTTGGACGAACTATACGAGTTGGGCAACGTGGACCCTGCCAGGCGTCTGGCGGTCCTGGAGAAGCATCGGTCGGTCGCGCTGAAGCGGAACGACAGCCACCTGCGACTGATCCTGGCCCAGGTCCTGGCGGGCAAGTACGACGAGGCGGTCGATGCCCTGGCCAGGACGCAGTTCCACGTCCGCGAAGGCGGCGGGGAGATCCGCGACGTGTACGTGGACGCGCGTCTGCTCCGCGGGCTGTCGCGTTTGAATGCGGGCAAGGCCAAGGACGCGCTGGCGGACTTCCTCGCGGCGGCCGAGTACCCGGAGAACCTCTCGGTCGGTCGGCCTCAGAACGATCCTCGCGCCGCCCAGTTCGCCTACTACGCGGGCTGTGCCTACGAGGCGATGGGCGATGACGCGAAGGCCCGGGAGCACTTCACGAAGGCTGCCGGCGAGACGACCGCAGGCGGCCGGCGGGGCGGGTTCCGTTCGCCCGAGGCGCGGTTCTACCGGGCGATGGCCCTCAAGAAGCTCGGACGCGACGACGAGGCGGCAGGGGAGTTCGACGAGCTGGTCAAGGGCGGCACCGAGCGTCTGACGCGAGGCGAGGACGCGGACTTCTTCGCCAAGTTCGGCGAGCAGCAGACCCGCCAGGTCCAGCAGGCCTCGGCCCAGTACACGATCGGCCTGGGCTGTCTGGGCAAAGGCGACGTGACCGGGGCCCTGACGGCGTTCGAAGCCGCTTCGAAGCTCAACGTCAGCCACGTCTGGGCCAGGACCCAGGCGGCGGAGGTGAAGAAGACCGGATCGCTGGGCCCGGCCGCCCCTGCGAACTGACGGACCTCTTGGGCACCTTCATCCCGCGCAGGGATGCCGCGGCCGGGTGAAACGTCGGTTGACTTTCTCTCGCGGATGTCCTACAAAAGGGGTATGACGAAGGCAGTTGGGCGAAGCCCTGTGAATCCTCGTGCCCGCGACCCGCGTGAGACGGATGGTCTGCTTCCGAACTGGGCCGATCCGGCGCGGACTCTGGTGTTCTTCGGTCTTGGGTTCGCGTATCTGTGGCTGTGGGTCAAGCCCGCCTTGATCGCCAGTTGCGGCACGGTCACGAATTTCCCGGTGTTCTACAAGGGTTGGCCGTTCTTCTTCGAGGCCGTGCGAACGCCCGGCGGCTTCCTCCAGTACGTCTCGGCCTTCGCATCGCAGATGTTCCATTTCTCCTGGGCGGGCGCTGCGGTCATCACGGTGCACGCCTGGACGCTGTCCGCCTGCACCGGTTATCTGCTTCGCAAGGCGGGCCTGCCCGGCGCGCGTCTGCTGCGGTTTGTCGCTGCGATCTTGATGATCGTCGCGTACGCAAGGTACAGCTACCACCTGCCGCTGTTCGTGGGCGCGTTGGCGTCCGCGGCGTTCGCGAGTCTGTATGTGCAGTCGGCGGCGCGAGCCCGCAGTCCTCTGGGCGTTTTCCTCGGGCTCTTCGGCATTCTGTACCTGGCGGGCGCGGCTGCGGCGTTGCCGTTCGCGGCGCTCTGCGCTGCGTACGAGCTTCGATGCGGACGCTGGCGTCGAGCCGGACTGTACGCGCTCGTCGCGGCCTTCCTGCCATACGTCTTGGGCGTTCTGGTCTTTCGCATCAGCCTCGACAACGCCTATACGGAGTTGCTGCCTGTGTCCTGGCGGGTCCTGGGCTGGCCCACGCGACAGACGATGATCGTCGCGTCGTACGTCGCGTATCTGTTCCCCATCGCAGGCGTCCTGGCGGCGGGCTTGTGGGACCTCGCCAAAGGGCGACTGGCAACGCGTCGCTTCCCCAGGCCGGCCGTTGCGTGGGCCCTCGGCACGCTGGCGTTGTTCGGCATCGGCGGGGTGGCTACATGGCTTTCGACCGACGCCGGCCAACGGGCCTTGCTGGAGGTGCATCACTACGCCTGCCGGCGGCAATGGCCACAGGTTCTCGTTGCGGCGTATCGCTGCCCCGCTGAGGCGCGCGCTGTCAACGCGATCAACCGCGCCCTGTATCACGAGGGCCGGCTCGGACGCGACCTGTTCCTGTACGCCCAGCCGGACGAGGCGCTGCTGGTCACAGGCGACGACCACATCGTGCAGTATTGGCACGCGTTCGATACGCTGATCGACCTGGGCCTGATGAACCAGGCGGAGAAGAACCTGACCGAGTGCCTGGAGACGTTCGGCGAGCAGCCTCTGATCCTGGAGCGACTGGCGACGGTGAACCTGGTCAAGGGCAGGACCGAGGCGGCGCGGATCTACCTGGGCGCGCTGCGCAGGACGCTTTTTCACCATCGCTGGGCGAGCGAACAGGTGGCTCGACTCGACGCGGACCCGAGTCTCTCGTCCGATGCGGAGATCCAGCGTCTTCGGGTCGGTTATTTCAGGCCCGGTTCGCCGGCGGAGTTCTACGAACGCGAGGCGTTGCTGACCGCGTTGATCGGACCCGAGACGGAGCAGGGCAGCCGCAACCGCATGGCGTTCGAGTACCTGATGGCCTGGAACCTGCTCAAGGGCAACCTGGGCAGGATCGCCCAGCAGGCCGGACGGCTGGGCGAGTTCGGATATGCCCAGGTTCCGCCCCTGTGGCAGGAGGCGATCCTGATCTACGCCTACGGCACAGGCAAGACGGACATCCTCAAAGCCTTGGCGATCCATCCGGAGATCGAGCGGCGATTCAAGAACTTCAGCGCTATCGTCAATCGCCATGGCGTCGACAAGGCCGCCGCGATCCCCGAGCTGGCCAGGGACTACCGCGGCAGCTTCTTCTTCTATTACTTCTGTACGAAGGTAGCGAACCGATGAAGAACCGGCGCATGCGACATCTCGTGCTTGCTGCGATCGCGACGCTCGTTCTTGTTGCGATTGGGGTCGCGTGTCTTGGCGGATCGCCCTTCGTCCCGTCGGTGGCCCCGGCCATGGTGGTCGGTCGGCTTCCTCACATCGAGCCCAATTACGTCGGCGTGGTGATCCCGCCGAACATCGCGCCGCTGAATTTTCGAGTGCGGGAGCAGGGCAAGCGGTACCGTGTCAGGGTCCTCTCGGATCGGGAGCCGCCCACCGAAGTGTCGAGCGGAACGTCGAAGATCGCGATCCCCGAGCGGCGCTGGCGACAGTGGCTCCAGGCCCATCGGGGCGCGGAGCTTCGATTCGAGGTGCTCACGCTGACCGACGCAGGATGGCAGCGGTACGATGCGTTCTCGATGACGGTCGCCCAGGAGGACATCGACAGTCATCTGGTGTACCGTCGGATTCGTCCGGTGCACTCCGCCTGGCGGGACATGGGCATCTATCAGCGGGACCTGCGGACGTTCAAGGAGTCCGCGGTCCTGACGGGCGATTATACCCAGGGCGGATGCGTCAACTGCCACACGTTCCGCGACAACCGCACCGACACGATGCTCGTCAGCACGCGCGCCGAGACCAGCGCGCTGATCTTCCAGGATGGGCAGATCGAGAAGGTCGGCGCGAAGTTCGGATACGCCTCCTGGCACCCCAGCGGCAAGATCCTGGTCTACACCGACATGCTGGTGAGCCTGTTCCTCCATCCGGCCACCCAGGAGGTACGCGACGTGATCGATCTGGATTCGTATCTGGCGTATTACGACACCCGGTCCAGGCGGGTCGGGACCGCGCCGGACCTGGCGAAGAAGGACCGACTCGAGACGTATCCGACCTGGTCCCCCGACGGGCGCTGGCTGTATTTCAGCAGCGCGCCGCTGACGTGGACGAGCCGCAGCGTGATCCCCGAACAGTACAACGCGATCCGGTACGACCTGATGCGGATCCCCTACGACCCGAACCAGGGGACGTGGGGACAGGCCGAGACGGTCCTGGCGGGCGACGACGCAGGCGGCAGCGTGCTGCTTCCGCGGATCAGTCCCGACGGGCGATGGCTGATGATGACGATCTGCGACTATGGGTGCTTTCCGGCGTACCGAAGGAGGAGCGATTTGTACGTGATCGACCTCCACGCCGCAGAGAGGACCGGCCGGTATGCATTTCGCAGGCTCCGGATCAACAGCAACCAGAGCGAGAGCTGGCACAGTTGGTCGAGCAACAGCCGGTGGATCGCGTTCAGCAGCAAGCGCGACAACGGTTTGTTCACAAGGACGTACCTGGCTTACGTCGACACCAACGGCGTGGTGCAGCAACCGTTCGTGCTGCCGCAGAAAGACCCGACGGACTACGAGTCCTGCCTGTGGACGTACAGCGTTCCCGAGTTGGTCGTCGAACCGGTGCGTGCGACGAAGGAGACGCTCGGCCGGGTCGCGAGGGGCTCACGGAAGATCTCGGTCACGACGCCCATCACGACGGCCACGCCGAAGGCGGACACGACGCCCCAGGCGGGCATTCCGTACCAGGCTGGTCGCGAGTAGAACACACCTGGAAATCCGAATATCGAAATCCGAAACAAGCACGAACGCTCAAGAACCAAATCTCAAAACAGCTCATCCGAAAAGCGATCGCGTTTCGGTCATTTGAGTTTCGGTCCTTCGGATTTGTTTCGGATTTCGTGCTTCGAGTTTCGGATTTCCAGGCCGCAGGCGTCTACTTCCCGATGCAGTAGAGGGCCTTGTCCGTGCGGAGGAACAGGTTTCCCTGGGAGATCGCGGGACTGGCGCAGCAGGTTTCGCCGAGATCGTTCTGGGCGACGAGCTTGTATTGGGGTCCTTCCTCAATCACCGTGGCTTTTCCGCTCTCCGAGAGGAAGTAGACCTTGCCGTCTGCGCAGACGGGGGACGCAGAGTACTTGCCGGGCAGACGCTCTCGCCAGAGGACTGCGCCGGTGGCGCCTTGGATGCAGTTGACGATCCCGCCCTCCGTGATCGAATACAGGCGAGGCGAGACGTACAGCAGGGACGGGACGTGCGGGACCTCCTCGGTCACGCGCCAGGCGACGTGCGTCTGGGTAATGTCGCCCCGGCCGCCGAGACGGACCGCGAGAATGGTCTCCTGACCGAATCCGGAGCATGTAAACACCAGGCCATCACCCACGACGACCGAGGGCACGACGCCTTCGCCTGGGCTGGAAACGGTCCAGAGCCGCTCGCCCGTCTTGAGGTCGAAGCCCTGCACGACGGCGCCGGCGCTGCTGACGAGTTGGTCGTGACCGTCCACGGCAGCGATCTGTGGTGTGACGTGGGCGATCTGAGAACTGCCCCGGCTGCCGCGCCAGCGGGTGACGCCGGTGTTCTTGTCCACCGCCAGGATCACGGCTTTGTCCCAGGGGGTCTGCCAACCCACTGTCTTCTCGGGCCCCGGGCTGCTCCAGTCGTAGGCGACGATGACCAGGTCCTCCCACAGGACAGGCGAGACCGCCAGGCCGTGCTGGCTGTAGTAATCGAACTCGTGGTTGGTCCAGAGGACCTTGCCGCCGAGGTCGGTCGCGAGGATCTTCCCGTCGCAGGCGACCAGGTAGACCCGCTGCCCATCGGCGATCGGCGTGGAGGTGGCGTAGGAGTTGGGCCGCTGCTTGTACTTGGGCTGCTGCTGCGTGACTTCCTTGTCCCAGACGACGTGGCCGTCCTTGCGGTCGAGGCGCACCAGGTGCAGCGACTTGCCGCCGTCGAGGGCGGTGGTCACGAAGACGTCGTCCCCCAGCACGATGGGCGACGACCAGCCCTCGCCGGGAATGGCGGTCTTCCACTTGACGTTCGACGTGGCGCTCCACTCGGTGGGGATTCCATTCTCCTGCGAGAGCCCCTGGCGGCCGGGCCCGCGGAAGCACGGCCAATCCTCGGCCTGAGCGATTCCTGCGACAGCGAGCAACGAAATGAGAACCAACGCCATGCGTGTGCCTTCTCTGCGAACCATCCGTTTCATGAACCGACCCTTTCTCAGCAGGACTGCGGATTCAAACTGGCTGGGACCCGACAACGGCCACCACTATACCAGATTCCGCGATGAATGCACTGATTTTGTTCTCTTGTGTGGACAGCCGGGGGACGCATGGTAGAATCGTGGAACGTGCTTGCCACCGTGGGAAGCGCGACAGCAGGCCGCGAGTTGCTGGATTGGAGATGGTTATGATGTCCCGTCGCGTTTGTCCAGTCGTTCTGTTCATGGCCGTGGTTGCGATCCTGGCCGCCGGCTCTTGGGCAAAGGCCCAGGCGGCTCGCGGACCGGCAGGGCCTCGGGTGTCGACGCAATCGCCTGAGGTGTCCGCGGATCGGCAGGTCACCTTCCGGCTTCGCGCCGCCAAGGCCGCTGAAGTGGTGGTGGCCGGGCAGTGGGGAAGTGAGTCCGTCGCGATGACCAAAGGCGAGGGCGACGTGTGGAGCGTCACCGTCGGGCCGATCGAGCCTGGTGTCTGGGAGTACAGCTTCCGCGTGGACGGCTTGCAGATGATCGACCCGGGCAACCCAGCGATCAAGCCGATGCGCGAGCCTCGCACAAGCATTCTGCACATCCCCGGCCAGCCGCCGCGGGTGCACGATTTCCAGGATGTCCCCCACGGCGTGGTGCACAGCCACAGCTACTTCTCCAAGTCGCTCGGCAGGCTGCGCGAGCTGGTCGTCTACACGCCGCCCGGCTACGGCCAGAAAGCCGATGAGCGTTTCCCCACGCTCTATCTTCAGCACGGCAGCGGCGACAACCAGGCGACCTGGGTCGTCCACGGCAAGGCCCATTGGATACTCGACAACCTGATTGCCCAGGGCAAGACGCGTCCCATGGTCGTCGTGATGATGGACGGCCACGCGGGCGACCGTTCGGCCACCGGTCCCGGCGGCAACACCGGGGCTTTCGAGCGGGACTTGCTTCAGGACGTGATGCCGTTCGTCGAGGCCAGCTACCGCGTCAAGACGGATGCCGCGAGCCGCTGCATCGCAGGGCTGAGCATGGGCGGCGGACAGTCGCTGACGGTCGGTCTCAATCACCTGGACCGCTTCGGTTGGGTCGCAGGCTTCAGTTCCTCCGCTCCGTCCCAGGACGCCATCGCAGAACTGTTGAAAGATCCCAAGTCCGCCAACGCCAGGCTCAAGCTCCTCTGGATCGCCTGCGGCAAGGACGATTTCCTGCTCAAACGAAACGAGGATTTCGTCGCGTTGCTCAAGGACAAGGGCATCACGCACCAGTGGCGTCTGACCGAAGGCAACCACAGTTGGCCCGTCTGGCGGGTCTACCTGGCCGAGTTGGCGCCGCAACTGTTCCAGTGACGCGCATTCAGGGCGTGACCTTCACGATCGCCTCGCACCACTGACGCAGATCCCAGGGCCCGGTGCGGATGTCTGCGGTGACGACGCCGACGGAGCCTGCTGACAGGGTGTTGGCCTTGAGCCTAAAGGGCAGTTCGATCTCCAGCGCAGACGCGGCGAAGCCCGAGACCGTCCTGGGCTCGATCTCGCATCCGTTCGGCGCATGCAACGTCGCTGTGAACGTGCCCGGCGTGGGGGAGTGATTCAGGATCTTCACTGCCAGAGCGGCCCATTGGCCTGCTTTGACTTCCTGTCCATAGGGATGGATTCGGGCCCACTGCTCGTCCACGCCGTAATTGGGCCCATCCCATGGGAGGAGGTCCATCAGCAGTTCGCTTCGTCGCAGGAACGTCCTGTTCATGAGGTCCAACTGGCCTGCAGTGAAGCGGAAGGGCTCCAGCACGTGTTCGTTGATCAGCAGTGCGTCGGCGGGGATTCGGCTCTGCAAGAGGTCGAGACAGTAGAGGTAACCCGTTCCCCTGGACAAGAGATTGCGGTTCTGGAGGCAGTAGTCATCCAGTCCCGAAGGCGTGAACGAGTCGCCGACGAAGAAAATCTTTTCGCCTGTGTCCCGCTCAGCCAGCAGGGCGTCGTGGTGGAGGGTCTGGCCGGGGAAGTCGTAGAACGTCAGCACGTATTCTTTCCACGACATGCGATGGCCGTTGGGCACAACGGTGAGCCGGTCGATGGGATTGGCGGTCATCGCGGGCAAGCGATGGGAGCCGGGCCGCCTGGTGACATCCTCCAGGATTGGCGTGACGTAGACCGGGCAGGGGTTCCAAATCAGGAACTCGTTGATTTTCTCGGTGTGGTCGTCGTGGTAGTGGGTGATGAACAGACCGTCGATGGAGGTGATGCGTCCCTGGTCTTTGAGCTTCGCCAGTTCGTCGATGATCGCGCGGGACCCGCAATCGACGAGGAAGCCCGAGCGGTCCCGAGCCACGATCAGGCGGCTGTTGTGTATCGGCACGATCCAATCGGGCGGCCTCTTCTCGATGACCTCGGCGTAGGGCATCCATGGCGTCTGTCTGGCGTCGCCCAATGCGCGGGACGCGAGGATATCGTACTGATCGCGAAAGTACCAGCGGCCCGCGCTGATCGAGAGGTAGTTCTCATAGACCGCCTGGAGTCTGTGAATCAGCCGATCGATGGCGGCCGACGGATCGCGAATCACAGGCCCGCGGGCCGGTATGAGCATGTCCGGCTTCTGCTGTGCGACTTTCCTCAGACTGGCGATCAGATCGCCGATTCGGCCGGCGTAGCCGTGGTATCCCCCGATGCGAGCCTGGGGCACCTCGTCCTGGAGGCTGTAGAGATCCATCAGGCGTCCATCCCCGTAGATCAGATCACCCACGAATCCGTACTTCAGCCCGTCCACCTCGATGAAATAGGAGACCGAGCCTCGCGTGTAGCCGGGCGTATCGAGTACGCCAACGGACAAGTCTCGCCAGCGAAGTTCGTCGCCGCCTTTGGCGGTGCGTCCAACCGGCATGGGCGAAGTGAGGATGCGAGTGCTCTGCTGCGCGTAGTCGTGAAATCGCTTGTCCCAGAAGCCCGACCAGAAATCCTCAACCTTCGCGAATTGGTCCGCCTCCCGTGCCGGGACGACGGACTCCGCACCATTGTCCACAATCGTCCGGCCCGCCCAGGCGACGTCGCGCCGCGCGTGCGTGAAGAGCACCGTCTCCCCGGCTTTCCACGACTTCTCGGGATCGCCGTACACGATGATTCTGTGGCCGTCGCGTTCGATGGCGACCCCGTTGACTGCGCCGCGAACGAGAGTCACGTGCGGGCTCAGAGTCTCCTGTTGGCCCGCCGTGCAGAGGTCTGGCGCCGTCAGGATCATGAGAGCGACTGTGACCGCGATGAGCTGCGTCCCAACCGAGGACGAGCGGACTGAGAATGGCACACGCATGGCTTGACTCCCGAATAACCCCTGGTTTACTTGTCGGATGGCCATGATACCATCCGGACCGACGGGAGTCCATTCAAGCGACGCCGGTTCGCCGCGCGCGGCGTTTCAGTCGTTGACCGCCCCCGGCGTCGGGATCGTGGCGTGCCAGTTGTTGGGGTCGTTGCCGTATCGGGAAGGGAACAGGCGGTTGAGCGACAGGCCCTGCCCGTCGGCCTCGATGGGCCAGGGGTCGAGTTTGTTGGCGAATGTCTCGGGATGGGAGCCGTCGCTGTAGGTGACGCGATCGACCTCGATCCAGTAGCGGACGCCCTTGTTGTCCACGTCGCCGGGTCTGATGAGTCGCAGGGTCTCGCCCTGGTTGGCGAGCCTTCCGGAACCCCAGTCGAACATCGCGGCGTCCTCAGGGACGTGATAGATCCTCATCGCGCGCGGGTCTCGGACCAGCAGGACGTGCCGGCCGGGATCGAGCGTCACCGGCGTGTCGCTCGGGAAGTAGAAGTCGATGCCCGAGTCGTCCGTGAGACGCCAGGGTTCATTGCAGGAAAAGTCGAACAGCGTGACGGGCCCCTTGCTGATATTGAGCAACTCGACGTACTCCGCGTCGGCGTTGCCCGGCGGATGGTACATGATCTCGTCGATCACCACCGGCCCGACGAGCGGATAGGCGTTGGCCCGGCCGGGCGTCAATTCGGACATGAAGACGAAATGATACGTCCCGTCGCTGGTGAGGTATCGCCCGAAGGAAACGCTGGTCTCGGAGGCTCCGAACACCTCGGAGACGACGAATTGCGGATACAGGGGATCGTCGCCCGATGACAGGTAGACGCCCTCGCCGTTCTCGCTGAACGCGAACGGCGTGAACACGCCGGGATCGAATGGGTTGGCGAAATTCGTGCTCTCATAGAGCACGACGTACCCGTTGGGCTCGACGATCGTGCCGGCCGGGATCTGATACCGCCACAGGTCGTTCGGGTTGTCGCTGAGATACCAGCCGCCGATGTCGACGGGAACGTCGCTGACGTTGTACAGCTCGACCCAGTCCGAAGCCTCCGCGTGAGCGTGGGCGAGGATCTCATTGATGACGATCGGGCAGCCCGTCTGCCGCCACTGGTTCGCGAAGAGGGCCAGATCCACCGCATTCACGTTGCCCGTTCGATTCAAATCCGCGGGACAGTGCGATCCAACCAGCCAACTCTGTGTGAACAGGAGCAGATCGCTCGCGTTCACCCGGCAGTCGCGGTTCAAGTCTCCCGTCGGGCAATCCGCCCAGGCGATCGAGCAAAAGGCCAGGAGGGCCGTCATCAAGGTCAAATTGGCTTTCACCACTCACATCTCCGAAATCTCTGTGTTTCTGTGCTATCGCCCAGGCGATGGCGGCGCCGCCTGCCAGTTGTCCGGGTCGTTTCCATAAGCGTGCGGGTCGATGCGACTGAGCGACATGCCCAGACCGTTCGCCGCGACCGGCCAGGGGTCCGAGCCGGCCGCGAAATCCTGCGGATGCGAGCCGTCGCTGTACGAGATCCGGTCCACTCGCAGCCACTCGATCCGGCCGTCAGCATCGACCGGGAACGGCCGGCTCAGTTGGATCTTCCCTGCTGCGTCGGACAGTCTGCCGGGCCCCCAGCCGAGGATTTTGACGCGAGTGGGCAACGCGTGCACAGCGCGAATCAAAGCAGGGTCTCTGGCCAGGATCAGATACTCGCCAGGCAGCAGATACACGACCGGATCGCTCGGGAAGAACATCTCGACGGGGGGCCTCCCCAAGTCGTCGGTCAACCGCCAAGGAGCCCCTTTCTCCGCATCATAGAAAGCGATGGACTTGTCGCCGATGTTGAGCAACTCCACGTATTCGGCGTCGGGCTGATCCGCCGGATGGTACATGATCTCGGTAATGACGACCGGCCCGACGACCGGAGCGGCGTTGGCCTGTCCCGGCGTGGGCTCCGCCAACGCAACGA